>ERZ779622.588-NODE-588-length-19960-cov-11.280583_pt1 | contig 19960 bp, 16 predicted proteins | sample MGYA00514188_ERZ779622 | MGnify/ENA primary metagenome ERZ779622 (study PRJEB29562, sample SAMEA4376702) | mouse gut metagenome | isolation source: Cecum | study: EMG produced TPA metagenomics assembly of the A DSS colitis mouse model was used to assess the... | reverse complement strand
TGTAGGATACCACAGGCAGTACTCCTTTTATAGACGCCGATTATTTACCGCTTACTATGATACGATCAGAAATTTTGACAAATTGCCTCATAAAAATAAAGTGATTTTCACTAATGTAGAATATCCTGAATTTCAGTCGGCTTATTATATACGTGGGTTTGAGGAACAAAGCCAGTTGGGGGTTTTGGTCGATTATAAGAAGCAGTTTTTGTTGAGAAGATATTTGGATGATTTTGATTATGTGGATTTTCTCAATGGTTTGTGAAACAAAGGTTCACAAATCATTGAGAAAATTACAGAGATTCATAAAATCGGAATTTTTATCTGCGACCTGCCATCTACTCATAATGAATCCCTTATATGAGCAATAAGATAAGGGATTCATTATGAGTAGATGGCAGCTTTTAAGTCCCCAACGGGGGATTCGTGGGAATGGACACAGGTGCTATTTCTGAAAAAGGTTGCAAACCTAAAATTTCCATTTGCGATTTTCTGATTTTATTTTGTATGACAATAGTGTTTTCATACCATGTGGCAGCTTTAGTCTTGATGATTTTTCCTCGGTATTGGCAAGTATGAGATTGAAGAAATGATTATGTAGTTTGTGAAGCCAATGGTACATCCAATAAAGAGGGCGGCAATGAAACGTAAGGTAAAAAGTTATTTTGTTATGAAGGCATGTCAGATAAAATATTTTGTTAGAACTCTCTTTGGTGAACATTTTTCTTAGATAACTGCATAATGCGGTATCGTGGCTTCGCAACCCTGCGATATACCATTCACAGATACGATTCATAAGAATCTGTTCTTTGGCGATCGCATTGAGAAGCCTGCGATGTTTAAGCTCACTGTCGCGTATGTAGCTTTCGCAACGATACATACTTTTGCAGGCATTTAGAGTGCGTTTTTTACAGCTGTTGCCTTCATATCTGCGATAATAATACCATTTCTTATTAAGAATAGTGATATCGGCACCCCTCAGCAGCGCTTGGTAAACAAATTTGGTATCTTCTCCGTTCAGGAGTCGTTCATCAAAGCGCAGGGAATGAACTTTCGTACTGCGGATCATGATTCCACCTGTACCATAAAGTATATTTGTATGGCCCTGTACAAAAAGGTCTATAGATGCCTGATTGTCCAAATAGATATACTCATCGGAACATGAAGAAGGGATTGACTTATCTGAGTTTTCCAGACGTTCTTTGGCCTTTATAAATTGATATTCGGAGGCCGCCATTACAGCATTAGTCTTATATAAAACAGTATACAATGTTTCGAGTAGACAGGGATGAATGACATCATCGCTGTCGAGGAAAAAAAGATATTTACCCGCAGCTACTTCAAGAGCAGCGTTTCTTGCGGCAGAAACGCCTTTATGTTTTTGTTCGATAAACTGAATTTTGTTGTCGGTACTACTTATTTTTTTACAGATACTTTTGCTTTCATCTTGAGATCCGTCATCGACCAAGATCAGTTCAAAATTTTTCCAGGTTTGCTGCAGAACAGATTGAATACAATCACAGAGATATAGACTGGAATTATAAACAGGGATAATGATGGATATTAGATTGTCCACGTTCTGCCTCCTTAATACTTTATATGACACAGATTGATGAAACCATTTTAATTATACTATATGTGTATGATTTTACAAGAGTGATGTTATAGGGTGTTGAAATGCGTAGAGACAGGAAAGGGTTTTTCGTATCATGTTTGTGACTTGTCGTCTGATTTTAACAAATCTCTTATATGAATAATACAATTAAGGAGGAAGACGATATCAATTGACTCAGTTGATATACATAAAATTTCAGAAAAATAAGTTGTCAGAGATTATAGCGAATGAACTGGAGGATGAAATTTTGGAGGTAAAGAAAGTGGGAAGTTATAATGAAGAATAAATCTGTTGGAGAATGATAAAAGAACAGAAAAAATGACGCATACTCTCCAGTATAAAATAGTGGGCAGTATGTGTCATTTTTGATGGCTATTTTATTTTAACAAATTTTTTGTTTTCGATTCTATAAATATGTTCACACGCATTTGCCAGGGATTGGTGATGAGTAACCATCAGCAGCGTTTTATTTCCTTCCAGCTGCCGGATAGAATCCATTACAGCAGACTCTGTCTCAATATCCAAAGCCGCAGTGGCTTCGTCCATGATCAGAATCTTGAAGTCTTTGTATAATGCCCGTGCCAAGGCAATGCGCTGTCTCTGCCCGCCGGAAATTGCAGTTCCGTTTTCACCGATCAAAGTATCGATTCCATCGGGCATTTTCTGGATATCAGCCCATATTTGGCAGCACTTTAAGCACTCGATGATTTTGGATTCATCTACGTTACCTTCATCCAGCATAAAGGCGACATTATTGCGTATTGTCTCACCATTCAGATAAACTGTCTGCGGGATATAGCTGACAATGTTACCCAAATCTGCATGGCATTTTCCAGAGGAATCTTTTCCGGCCACAAGATCGTAATCATCATACCAGATGTGACCAGACTGGGGCGTGAGCAGACCTAATAATAAATCAAGAAATGTTGTCTTTCCCGCACCTGAGCTTCCTATGATAGCGGTAGAACTTCCTGGTAGTATTTCTATAGAGGCATCTTCAAAAATAGTGTTCCCACCTGGATAAGAAAAGGTTAAATTTTCAACTTGCAAATGGTTATACAAAGTAACGGTTTTTTTACGCAGACTGTTTAACGCCTTTTCATCCTCTTTCATAACCTGATACCGATTCATATTGGTTTCAAATATCTCGTAGTTTTTTTTCCCAAAATATAAACCGTTTATGGATACGGCTATCGTATTTGCCTCTGACAGCATACGGATGAGAAGTAAAATACAGGCAGCCAGGGCAGTTAGAAAGTCTGTGAGAACAATTCCAGACAGAAGCAGAGCAGCCAGGAGAAAAAACAAGGATGCAAGCAGAACATTTTGAAGCAGGATACTGATAATTTGATTTGTGAAATCAAAATTTTTTCTAACTTGTGCATATTCTCTGCTGGATTGTTCAAATTTCTTCAACATGTTTTTCATACGTGCATCTATTTTCATTTCTTTATAAGAGCCATATGAGGTGGAAATTTGAGAATTTACCTTAATGCTGATTTTTCTTTTTTTGTTTCCGTATTCTTCGATACGTTTGCGATTATGTATTAAGAGCATAATTGTCAGTACGATGATCAGAGTACAGCTGATCAGACCAATCCATTTAGACAGATAGATTGTGACAAGAAAATATCCCAATAATGTTAGAGAATGAATAAAAAGATTTATAGTCGTAACGATGATTGAGGCGCAGGTTTCAGTATCACCAAGGATTCCGGCCAGTGCCTGCATGGCAGATTTTTGATTATGTGCGAGAAGATCCTCTTTATTGTATAATTCATAAACCCTCACAGACCAGCTGTGAGCGGTATTCCGAAGGAAATTACAGGAGACTTTGTGAATCGTCAGATTGAAAAATCCCTTTAGCAAAAAAATGAATCCCAAAAGAAAAACCTGTAAAATAATAGATGAAGAAATCGGATGACTGGCTATATTGTTCAAAACCGGTATGATAATGGATATACTATATACGTCGATAACCGGATACAATAAATAAAGGAATGTAAGAAAATAGAGGGATTTGTGATCTTTTTGATCCAGATAACTTGTTAAGCGGCGAAATGTATTCAACATAATAGGATTCCTTTCAAAAACCTTAAAGATAACGGGTATTTCGCCCTCTGAGTGGCTTTATGTAGTATTAATATATAAAACTGTTTCAATTATACTATATGTGCATGGTTTTACAATAGTAATCAGCAATATTAATTGGTTCATCAAGAGGTATGTTTATACCGACTCTTTTCCAACCATTGATATGAAAAGTGTGATACAGTGGAAAGCAGAACAAAATATACGATCATATTTATCAATGGATTGATATTGGACATTCCAGCTGATGTTTCCAGATAGAATAACCAGTGTACAACGGGGATGTGCCACATAAAAATTGACAGACTGCACTTTCCGATATTTTGAATAGAAGAGCAAGTTGCTAATTTGACCATTGTTTCCGAATAGATTGCGATAAAGATGAGATTGACACAAAGCAGCGTAATGACCCAACGCGTATCAATAGGGAGTGTTTCAAAACCGTATAAAGAGGCTGTGAAGTAAATTAGTGTCAGACTTGCTATATTGAGGAGCAGAATGCGATTTCTTTTAATGTCTGGGTGTGTTATGATTTCGGAAAGTATGACACCAATAAAAAAATTCATGTATCCTTCACCGTTGGTTCGATAATGAAAAGGAAAATTCCAGGATGCTGATTCCAGAAGGGCACCTCAGAATATGAGAAAAACGCACAGCGGAAGATACAGTCGTGGAAAACGTGCAGATATTTTTGATACAAAATAGTAAATGGCATAGCAGATCAGCAATACACAGAGAAACCAGGTGGAGAGATTATAAGGTGTATCGTTTGAGAACTATCCGTTGGATACCATTAAAAAGGTGGAAAATAATTTCCTGATATTTAAAGAATTGATATCGCCTTTTATAAGCAGCAAAAGTACCATTGCAAGATTGGACAGAAAATATAAAGGGTACAGTTTAAAAATTCGTTTGTACATATACATTTTAAAAGGGATTTCTTTTTGACATATTTTCTTTTTATAGTGACTGGAAATTAACAGGCCACTTATCATAAAAAAGATGTAATTGCCGAAATATCCGCCGTAACAATACACGGAGCAAGTAATATAGAAAAAATGGAGTGGAAACTTTCATTAATATGATACAATACAATCCCTATGCAAAATATTGCTCTTAATCCATCCAGTCCCGTAAATCTCTGCGTGGAAGGCTGATCGCATTGGGGTGAGCCAGTCACTGGCAAAATGATGGTCTGAATTGGAAAAGTCGGTGAGTGATTATCAGAGGTTGCCATCTCAAATACTGCCTTTCATAATGTTGGTTCATCATAGAACCAGGATTAGGTATCGGGTAGATTTTTTTGAATTATGGATATTTGTATTAAGTCTATCATATTTATTGTAAAATTGAAACTGTGAATCAGTCGAAAATAAAACACTTTACAAAATACAATGCATTATGCTATCATATTTTCAAATAACATATCTGGGAATCTGAAGTTCTGATATCACGTCTGTGACCTGTCATCTAATCTTAACGAATCCCTTATATGGACAACAGGATAAGGGAGAAAGACCGAATGGGAAGAGCAGATGAATATCAGTTTGATTATCTGGATGACAACAGAAGATTTGCAGATCAGGTGAACGGCGCATTGTTTCAGGGAAGACAAGTGGTGAAGCCTGATGAACTGGAACCGGCAGACATGCAGCTGGTCTATCGCGGGAAAGAAGACGGGAAGCGGGAGTCGTATAAGACCGTCGTGGACAAGATCCGTACATGGCGGGGGAAGGTGATCCATATTCTGGCGATCGAGAACCAGACGTATGTGGATTATCATATGGTACTGCGGAATATGCTGACGGAATGCTTAAGCTACCAGAAACAGTGGAAAGAGAAGAGAGCTGTACATGTGGAGGCGAAGGATCTCAGATTTGGTACAGACGCGTTCTTCTCAGGGATGAAGAAGGAAGAGAAGTTCATGCCGGTCATTACGCTGGTGGTCTATTGCGGGATGGAGCATCCATGGGACGGTGCAGGGTGCCTGTATGAACTGCTGGAGATTGATGAGGAATTGAAGTCTTTTGTTACGAATTATAAGTTGAATCTGTATGACTGCCATGAGCATGATACTTTTGACGAATATCACACCGGCCTGCGGCAGCTGTTCGAAGTAGTCCGGTATGGCAGGGACAAAGAGAAGCTGCAGCAGATTATGGAACAGAATAAGGAAACCTACAGCAGGCTGGATCAGGATACGAGGGAGCTTCTGGAAGTGGTGGCAAAGATCAGGATCAAGGAGGAAGAAACGGTTATGGAGAACGGTGAAAAGAAATATGATATGTGTAAGGCATTTGTAGATATGAAACTGGAAGGGATTGAGGAAGGCAGGCAAGAGGGAAGAGAAGAAGGAAGAGAAGAAGGAAGAGAAGAAGGAAGAAAAGAAGGAAGAAAAGAAGGCAGTCGTGAACGTCTGGTAAATACCATATGCATAAAACTCCGGAAAAATAAGCAGCCGCAGATCATAGCGGAAGAGTTGGAAGAAGAGCTTTCGGAGATAGAAAAGGTAATAGCGGCCCAGAAAAAGGTGGGCAGTTATGATGTAGAACAGATTTGTATGGCAATGGTTGAATAACAGAAAAAGGCGGCTTTTCATTATTCCGAAATGTGATAATTAGCATATTCCGACTTCGAGTCAAGTTACAAGCCCCGTCTTGGATATAGGCGGGGATTGGTTGAGGTTATCTATCTCCATAGTGGCCTCTGCAGTGGGTGATGTAGAGCCGTCCGTTTTCCATATGGTAGACGAGCCGGTCTTTTTCGTTGATGCGGCGGCTGTATTCGCCCTGCAGGTCGCCGGAGAGGGGTTCGGGTTTCCCAATCCCCTGCATACAGCCGTTCCGTTCGATATCCCGGATGAGCTGGTTGATGCGCTTTAGTATTTTTTTTATCCTGCGTCTGCCAGTAGAGGTAATCCTCCCAGGCATCGTCTGACCATATTTTTTCACTCATCGTCCACCTCGATTAGTTCGTGTGCGGTGCCTTTCCCGGCTTTTAGCTCTTGGACGGATTTCTTCACATAGGCCATGTTTGCCTTGGAGAAGAATGGGTCGGGAGTCTGGGTGATTTCAAACGGGATGCGGTTTTCGCGTAAAACTGCTTTCACAAAAAGATTGATCGCGGTAGAAGTATTCAGGCCGACGTTGGAGCAGAACGTGTCAAAGCTGGCCTTGTCTTTTTCGTCTACCCTTGCGGTTAAGGTTGCAAGTGCCATAGATATCTCTCCTTCCGTATTCAGGTTATGATTATTGTAACACTATTGTATGCTGGAAGCAAGCATATGTATTATATATAGAAAGTAATTTACACAAATTACCGGTTTTTATAAATTTTGTGGAAATGGAAAAGAAACGAGTAACCCACATGAGTAAAAGATATTCCGGGAGGCATTTGCATGAACAGGGCGGACATGCAGCTGGTCTATCGCGGGAAAGAAGACGGGAAGCGGGAGTCGTATAAGACCGTCGTGGACAAGATCCGTACATGGCGGGGCAAGGTGATCCATATTCTGGCGATCGAGAACCAGACTTATGTGGATTATCATGTGGTACTGCGGAATATGCTGACGGAATGCTTAAGTTACCAGAAACAGTGGAAAGAGAAGAGAGCTGTACATGTACAAATTGAATCTGTATGACTGCCATGAGCATGATACTTTTGACGAATATCACACCGGCATGCGGCAGCTGTTCGAAGTAGTCCGGTATGGCAGGGACAAAGAGAAGCTGCAGCAGATCACGGAACAGAATAAGGAAACTTACAGCAGGCTGGATCAGGATACGAGAGAGCTCTTGGAAGTGGTGGCAAAGATCAGAATCAAGGAGGAAGAAGAGGTTATGGAGAACGGTGAAAAGAAATATGATATGTGTAAGGCGTTTGTAGATATGAAACTGGAAGGGATTGAGGAAGGCAGACAGGTGGGAAGAGAAGAAGGAAGAAAAGAAGGAAGAAAAGAAGGCAGTCGTGAACGTCTGGTAAATACCATATGCATAAAACTCCGGAAAAATAAGCAGCCGCAGATCATAGCGGAAGAGTTGGAAGAAGAGCTTTCGGAGATAGAAAAGGTAATAGCGGCCCAGAAAAAGGTGGGCAGTTATGATGTAGAACAGATTTGTATGGCAATGATCGAATAAAAGGAAAAAGGAGTTGTAGCAAGAGTATGACCTGAATTTTATGTGGCGATTGTATTTCCGTAAGCAGCAGGATATAATGATAGTAAGCTTGGAGGTAAAGGAAGTATGGATGCATTGAAAAAAGAAGCAATTTATACGATATATGATATTTATGCGTTGCCTGATGGCGAAAGGGCTGAATTGATCGATGGTAAAATATATTATATGGCACCTCCAAGCAGGACACATCAGCAGATTTTGTTTTCATTGAGTAGAAAAATTGCTGATTTTATAGATTCTAAAAAAGTAAATTGTGAAGTGAATATTGCTCCATTTGCTGTGTTTTTAAATAAAGACGATACAAATTATGTTGAACCGGACATTTCGGTTATCTGCGATTCGTCTAAGTTAGACGATAAAGGCTGTCATGGTGCACCCGACTGGGTGATCGAGATTGTTTCTCCCGGAAATAAACCAATGGATTATTTTACAAAGTTGTTTAAATATCGAACAGCGAATGTAAGAGAATATTGGATTGTTGATCCTGCAAAAGAGAGGGTTATAGTATACGGGTTTGAAAATGAAACAATGGAAGAATACACTTTTGTTGAAGATATACCGGCTGGAATTTTTGAAGGTTTTTCGATAAGGGTATATTAAGGTGTCTCATACTGTCCTGAAAGAGGAGTCGAGTTGTTTGAACTTTTCAGATGACTAAGGAATTGGGGAGATTGGAGAGAGACTACCCGCCAATCTCTTCAAACAGGTCATCATACGTAATTTTGACATTAGGGAAGTGAAGGATTTTCAAATCACTTTTATTTTCCTGGGTGATAATGTTCCACAAATAGTATTGCGGAGTATTATTCTGGTAATCAAGCTCGTAAATTTCAACTTCCTTTTTTCTCCAGTCTACGATCCAATATTCCTCAATTTCCTGCTGGCGGTACAATTCCATTTTTTCATTGCGGTCATATTTTTCAGTGGTCGGAGAAAGTACTTCCATTACAAAACGTGGTGCATCCATAAAAGTATTGCCGCGGCGTGATTTTGTACGACAGTTGATGGAAGCGTCGGGTATGATTGTTTTCTCTTCACCATTTTCAGCGCGGAATCTGTATTGTACATTATCGGAATATACAAAACAGGTACTGTTTTTTAACTGTTTTCTGATTGCAGAAACAAAATTGACGATCACCAGAGAATGCTCTGGCGTTGCACCGGCCATATCCGTTATTTGTAGATTTATATCCATATTATGAACCCTTTCTTTTTATTTATACGTTTACTTTCAGGATTACAGGACATCTGCATTATGAGATGAACATAATTTTTGTCTTCTTTGGTGTTTCACTTGCTATAAGAGAAGTTTATCATAGGATTATTTGAAAATCCAGTCCGGATCATCCGGAAATAAAGCACTTTACAAAATACAATGCACTATGCTATCATATTTTCAAACAACATATCTGGGAATCTAAAGTTCTGATATCACGTCTGTGACCTGTCATCTAATCTTAACGAATCCCTTATATGGACAACAGGATAAGGGAGAAAGACCGAATGGGAAGAGCAGATGAATATCAGTTTGATTATCTGGATGACAACAGAAGATTTGCAGATCAGGTGAACGGCGCATTGTTTCAGGGAAGACAGGTAGTGAAGCCTGATGAACTGGAACCGGCAGACATGCAGCTGGTCTATCACGGGAAAGAAGACAGGAAGCGGGAGTCGTATAAGACCGTCGTGGACAAGATCCGTGCATGGCGGGGCAAGGTGCCTGCATGAACTGCTGAAGATTGATGAGGAATTGAAGTCTTTTGTTACGAATTATAAGTTGAATCTGTATGACTGCCATGAGCATGATACTTTTGACGAATATCACACCGGCCTGCGGCAGCTGTTCGAAGTAGTCCGGTATGGCAGGGACAAAGAGAAGCTGCAGCAGATTATGGAACAGAATAAGGAAACCTACAGCAGGCTGGATCAGGATACGAGGGAGCTTCTGGAAGTGGTGGCAAAGATCAGGATCAAGGAGGAAGAAGAGGTTATGGAAAACGGCGAAAAGAAATATGATATGTGTAAAGCATTCGTAGATATGAAACTGGAAGGGATTGAGGAAGGCAGAATAGAAGGCAGTCGTGAACGTCTGGTAAATACCATATGCATAAAACTCCGGAAAAATAAGCAGCCGCAGATCATAGCGGAAGAGTTGGAAGAAGAGCTTTCGGAGATAGAAAAGGTAATAGCAGCCCAGAAAAAGGTAGGAAGCTATGACGTGAAGCAAATCTGTATGGCAATGATGGAATGACAGGAAACGTAAGCGAAATTATGGAAAGCAGTGCAGCAAATATATTCCTGACATCAGCGAAATGGATGATAAGCAGGCGGCCGGGAAGCAGACATGAAAGAGATAAATCTTTATAATGAAAACGCCAACTACATAAAAGACAAAGTTTCAGCGGTAGTCCCCGTATACAACGGAGAATTGTTTTTACCCCACATTCTCGACTCGATACTGGCCCAGACTTACCCGCAGATTGAGATGATCCTGGTGGACGACGGCTCAAGCGACGGGACATTGCAGGTTGCAGAGGCATACAGAGAGGCTTTTGCTGTAAGAGGTTATGAATACCACATTGTGCGTGCCGGCCACAGGAATGCCTCGGCGGCGATCAATCATGGGCTGCCCTATGTGACAGGAGAATTTCTGATCTGGCCGGACAGCGATGACAGGCTGGAGAAGGACTCTGTTGAAAAAAGAACAGCATTTTTGCGCAGTCATCCGCAGTATCAGGCTGTGCGTTCTCTGTCATATTACTTTAACCCTGAGACAGAAGAGATGCTGCCGGAGGATGAAAAGACGGGAGATCTGACCAGGGAATATCTGTTCTGGGATATTTTGGAGTTCAGGACTTATGTGTGCTGTGGATGCTATATGTTAAGGACCGAGAAGTTTTTCGATATTTATCCAGAGCGATGTATACCGGAATACGACGTGGGACAGAATTTTCAGATGCTGTTACCTTTTATGTATCATCATCGCTGTCCGACCATTCCGGAAAAGCTGTATGGTGTCTGTGTCAGAGAGGGCAGTCATTCCCGGATGAAGCTGACAAGAAGGCAGGAGTATAAGAAATTTCATGACTATGAAGATCTGGTGGATGAGATTGCTGCGATCTGCCATATTCATGACAAGCCGTCGAAGAAGCGCATCCTGTATTGGAAGTTGAAAAGAAGAAGCTATCTGGCGGCAAAATACGGGCAGCGTAAACAGCTGTTAAAGATCTCGTGGCAGATGTTAAAATGCGATCAGCGGAGCTTTTATCATTCTGTCAAGGACTTTATATGGAACATTTTTTGTGATACGTGGCTGTTGCGAAAGTATATGAAATACAATGAGTACATACGGAACCTGTTGAGATTAAATTAGGCAGGGCAATCTAAACACACAAAAACCTTCCGGGGGATTTTGCAATGACAAACCATTTGCAAAATCCCCCAAAATACAGTACTATCTTAAATGTCGAATTAAGAAAACATTAAAGAAATTCCCATCTATTCCTTTAGGTTTTCCTGACATAATGCATAGTAAACAACATAACAAATTTCTGTTTCCGGCTCTTGCAGGAGCCATATACGGTATTTTCTGCAAGGCCGAAAACGAAATTTCTAATGGCGTTAACTGTAGAAACAATGCAGCAAATGCAGCCGGGAAGGCCGTGCAGAGCACGGGCCGGCCGGACAAAGTATGCAGGGGAGGGTGACATGGCTAACATTCTGGTTTGTGATGACGACAAAGAGATCGTGGATGCGATCGAGATCTATCTGCTTCAGGAAGGGTATACGATCTTCAAAGCCTATGACGGTGAGCAGGCGATCAGGGTGCTGAAGGAGCAGCAGATTCATCTGCTTTTGATCGATGTTATGATGCCGAAGCTGGACGGGATCCACGCCACTTTGAAGATCAGGGAGTACTCCAGCATTCCGATTATCATTTTATCGGCGAAGTCGGAGGATAATGATAAGATACTGGGATTGAATATCGGGGCGGACGACTACGTGACGAAGCCTTTTAATCCGCTTGAGCTGCTGGCGAGGGTGAAGTCCAATTTAAGGCGCTATACGACGCTGGGGAATCTGAATGCGGACAACAATGCGCTTTTTCAGGTCGGCGGATTGTGTATCAATGACGATACCAAGGAAGTGACGGTGGACGGCGACAATGTGAAGCTGACGCCGATCGAGTACAACATTCTGCTGCTGCTTGTGAAAAACTGCGGCAGGGTTTTCTCCATCGACCAGATTTATGAGAGCATCTGGAACGAGGAGGCTATCGGGGCGGATAACACAGTGGCGGTACATATCAGACATATTCGTGAGAAGATCGAGATCAACCCGAAAGAGCCGAGATATCTGAAAGTAGTCTGGGGCGTCGGTTATAAGATCGAAAAGCAGTAAACAGGACAGGCGGACAGAATGCGGCAGACAGGCACGGCCGGCAGACTGATAGAAAGGCATGGTTGAAGATGGGAAAAGAGGAAAAGGACAGGACGGCGGATCTGTGGACAGAAGATGACGGTGGAAAAGATCCGGCAGCAGGCGCATATACGACAGAGGAAACTTTGGAAAAAAGGAACATGCAGACAGAAGATAAAAGTATGGAGCAGACAGGGCAGGCGGAAGGTAAAGAGCAGGAGAAGGAGACGGCTGCGGGAAGACACAGCGGCCGCAGAAATCGAAGGGACGGAAAGAAGAAAAAGGCCAAAAAGGGCAATCATGCCGCCAGGACATTTCTGCGTATCGTACAGCATACATCGCTGGCCGTGATGATGGTTTCCGTGTTTATCGTGGCGATCGGATCGACGATTCGTGTGGAAGGTTTCCGTTCGAAGTACGGCTTCAATATGTATACCATGGATCAGAAGCAGACATACGAGGAGTCGGAGCTGTTTGACAATATTTTCGGCTATGCTGTGGCGGATATCATCCGGCATGGTGTCGTGAGCGGGCAGCTGGAGAGTGAAGGGAGTTTTGACGGACGGAAGGTTATAGACGTTACGGCGTATAATTATCGGGACATCGGTCTGCCGGAGCAGTATGTGACAGCAAGCTATTATCTGGAGGATCTGCTGAAATGGCAGAATTATGGCTTTGAGTGGACAGGAACCGAGATGACTGCCGCGCAGGCACAGAATTTTCTGGCCGACCGGACGCGGGTGACGGTGATGGATCCGGACAGTAAGTACTATAACACTACGGATGCCAATTATCTGAAATCGGACGTGGAAAGCTATACGTTTGTGAATGACGTATCGGCGAACCAGCTGTGGATGGATCCGGATGATACGGATGGCTTCGTGGATGATTATCGGCCCGCGAAGCTGGAGGTTTCGGAGGCAGATGGGGCGTCCGTGGCGGTTACCGACGTGGAAGAAGACGGCACGGATTACGGACTCGACAGCGAAAAAGTGGATACCTACAATGTGATGGTGAACCGTTACAAGACGACAGAAGGGAAGAATCTGGAAGAATATGTGTCGGACTGGGAGCTGTATTATGATCTGTGCCATAATGTGCAGTATGCTGCCCAGAGTCTGTCCTACAATTATAATGAATATCTGGAAGCCAAAAGATATTACAGCGTGAGAAATTCCAACGTCCGCTATCTGATCTGCAAAACGGTGGGAGAGAATACGCAGATCTACACGAATCTGGAGGATGAGGAGGACCTCGAAGGTGTGATGGCCTTTACGGAGGTGCAGGGGGATGAGGAGAATGAGGAACATTCCCCGGCGGGCAGGTTTATCTATTACAGCCCGGCAGACATGAATTACCTGACAAACACCTCGATCACCGAGGAGACGATCCGCCAGATCCTGCAGGGATATGATTATGCCTACCCGGAGACGGTTAAGATCTGGATCGGCGTGGATACCGGTTACCCGGCGGAGGATGCCTTTACACAGGGCAGGGAAGGCTTCAATAATTATCAGCCTTATTTTATGCAGTGGATCGTTCTGGCCCTGGGGGCAGGCGTGTTGTATCTTGTACTGTTCTGTTATCTGACCTTTGTGACGGGGAAGGATATGGATAAGGAAGGAAGAGCCTTTGTGCGCCTGACCTCTTTTGACAGGATTCCTACGGAGATCATGCTTTTACTGGGATTCGGCACGATGATCCTGATCGCGTGGGTATTGATCGTTGTGGCTGAGCTGCTTGATCTGAATGTTGTATCTGTCCTCTCTCAGGATACGGTGGCCCATGCACAGTGGTTTCAGGGTGCGCTGTTCGCGATGGTGTTTGTTGTGGACATGGTGGCAATGTTCTTTTTCTACAGTCTGGTACGGCGGTGGCGGGCGAAGACTCTCTGGAAGAACAGTTATTTATGCAGAATATTCCGCCTGCTGAAAAAGGGCGCGCTGCAGATGTACGACAACAGCGATATCGTGCTGAGGACGTGTGTACCTTATGGCCTGTTCCTGCTGTTTAATCTGTTGATGATGGTGTGGGCGTTTGGTACAACTGCACCGTTTGGGATACTGGTGCTGGTGTTTATCACGATGGCCGTTGATGTTGCGGTGGGGCATCTCCTTTATCAGAATGCAAAAGAGCAGCAGCAGATCGTCAAAGGCATTGAGACCATTGCCAACGGACAGCTGGAGCATCAGGTGAAGACGGAGAAGCTGCACGGGGATAACCTGACGCTGGCCCATTCCGTCAACAGTATCGGCAAAGGCATCAAGGAAGCCGTGGAGATCAGCATGAAGGATGAGCGCATGAAAGCCGACCTTATCACCAATGTGTCCCACGACATCAAGACGCCGCTGACTTCCATCATCAACTATGTGGATCTGATCAAAAGGGAGCGCATCGACAATGAGAAAGTGCAGAATTATATCAAGGTTCTGGACGAGAAATCTCAGCGTCTGAAACAGCTGACGGATGATCTGGTGGAGGCCAGCAAGATCACATCCGGTAACATCAGCCTGCATTTCGAGCAGATCAACCTGACGGAGCTGATGAACCAGACGATTGGGGAATTCTCCGAGAAGTTTGAGATGAAGAATCTGACGACGGTAATGAATGTGCGTGTGAAGAATGCCGTTATCGAGGCGGACAGCCGCAGGATCTGGCGCGTGATGGAGAACCTTTTCAACAATATTTACAAATATGCCATGGAGGGAACCCGCGTTTATCTGTCCATAGAGGATATGCCGGATAAGAAGAAATTTATCGTGATATCGATCAAAAACATCTCGGCTTCTCCGCTCAACTGCAATCCGGATGAACTGACGGAACGGTTTATCAGAGGCGATGTCTCGAGGACGACGGAGGGCAGCGGACTGGGACTGTCCATCGCCAGGAATCTGACGGAGGCACAGAAGGGTACGTTCGAGATCCAGCTGGACGGGGATCTGTTTAAAGTGATCCTCACCTTCCCGAAGGCGAAGGGAGAAAAGAACGCGTAATTTATACAGAAAAAGGTTCGGTCACACAGGCCGAACCTTTTTGGCAAGGGGAAAGAGATCTGCATGACAGCCGGAAACCGTCAGAGATCCAGTCCGCTCACTTCGCGGTTATTATACTTATTGAGAATCTGATGGATCTTGTCCGTAGGGGTGTAGATATTGGACATGGAGGCATCATGATTCATAAAGTCGATGATGGAGGCCAGGAACTTGCTCATGTCGGCTTCCAGATAATAAGGTTTCTCACGCAGCATGGGCGGCTGGTAGCACAGGTTGGTGGTGATGATCCTGTCGAAGTAGCATTTCTCGTAAGCCTCGTCGAAAGCTGCAAGACCGTCTGTAAAAAGGCCGAAGGTACAGCAGATGAACACTCTTTTGGCGTTCATTTTCTTAAGCTGTCTGGCGGTATCGATCATGCTGCCGCCGGAGGAGATCATGTCGTCTATGATGATGGCGTCCTTGCCGTCGATATTATCCCCCAGAAACTCATGGGCTACGATGGGATTCTTGCCGTTTACGATGGTAGAGTAATCCCGTCTTTTATAGAACATGCCGGTATCTACGCCCAGCACGTTGGCGAAGTAAATGCCGCGGTCCAAAGCGCCTTCGTCAGGACAGATGACAATGGTGTGTTCCTTGTCGATGATAAGATCCCGTTCCGTGCGCAGCAGCGCCTGGATAAACTGGTAGGGCGGCGTGAAGTTGTCAAAGCCCTTGATGGGAACGGAGTTTTGCACTCTGGGGTCGTGGGCGTCGAAGGTGATGAAATTGGAGACACCCATGTCCATGATCTCCTTGATGGCGTAGGCGCAGTCCAGAGATTCCCGGCCGCTTCTTTTATGCTGTCTGCCCTCGTAGAGAAAAGGCATGATCACCGTCAGGCGGTGTGCCTTGCCGTTGATGGCGGCGATGATCCTTTTTAAATCCTGATAATGGTCGTCAGGGGACATGTGGTTTGTGTAACCGTTCATCTGGTAGGTAATGCTGTGATTGCACACATCCATGAGGATAAAGACGTCCTTACCACGGACGGATGTGTTGAGAATGCCCTTGGATTCCCCGGTGCCGAAGCGGGGGCACTCTACTTCTATAAGATAATCGTCTTCCATATAGCCATGGAAGGCGGGATCCTTCTTAAAGGTGTTGTCTAAACTTCTGCGGTATTCTACAAGATGCTGGTTGACCTTGTGCGCCAGCGGCAGAGCGGACTTGGTAGTGAGCAGCTTGACAGGCGCTACCGGCATGGCGTTTTGTAGTTGTTCTGTATTCGGCATGATGTCCTCCTGTATCTTCCAGTAACTTCCTAATAGCGTAAAAAGCCATGTACTGACAATTATTTTATATCATTATGCCAGTGACACGTCAAGGAAATTCTAGTAAAATAAGAGAAGTTAAGAGGAGGTAAGAATGCAAAAAACAAAACATGTAATTCGTAGGATAAAAGAGGGCTCCATTGCAGAGGAGATGGGCATGGAACCGGGGGATGAGCTGCTTGAGATAGGCGGGCTTACGATCGCGGATATTTTTGACTATCAGTACCTGACGCAGGATGAGTACATTGAGGTATTGATCCGCAGGGCGGACGGTGAAGAATGGCTGTTGGAGATTGACAAGGAGTACGACGAGGATCTGGGGATCGAGTTTGAAAACGGGCTGATGGATGATTACCGTTCCTGCCACAATAAATGTATCTTCTGTTTTATCGACCAGATGCCGAAGGGGATGCGGGAGACGCTGTATTTTAAAGATGACGATTCCCGGCTTTCCTTTCTGCAGGGCAATTATGTGACGCTGACGAATATGTCGGATGAGGATGTGGGGCGGATTATCCGCTATCATCTGTCGCCGATCAATATCTCGTTTCAGACTACCAATCCGGAACTGCGGTGTATGATGTTAAATAACCGGTTTGCCGGGCAGGCGCTTTTGCAGGTGCGGAAGCTGTATGAGGCCGGGATCACGATGAACGGGCAGATCGTTCTGTGCAAAGGCGTCAACGACGGGGCAGAACTGGAGCGTAGCATCGCGGATCTGACGGCATATCTGCCGCATCTGGAGAGTGTGTCGGTGGTGCCGGTAGGACTGTCGAAATACCGGGAAGGACTGTATCCGCTGGAGCCTTTTACGAAGGAGGATGCGCAGGAGGTGCTGCGGTGTATCCACAGATGGCAGGAGAAGCTCTATCCGCAGTACGGCCTGCATTTCGTACATGCCTCCGACGAGTGGTATGTGCTGGCGGAAGAACCGCTGCCGGAGGCGGAGCGCTATGACGGTTATCTGCAGCTGGAAAACGGCGTGGGGATGCTCAGACTGCTGTTGACAGAATTTGCGGACGCCATGAAGTTGTTGGAAGAGCAGAAGCAGGTACGGGAGCGTTATGTGTCCTGTGGAGGGGAACTGTCTGTCGTGACGGGACAGCTGGCGTATCCTTTTCTGCAGGATATGGTCCGGCAGCTGGAAGAGCGGTTTCCGGCGCTGCATATCCATGTGTATGCCATCACCAATGAATTTTTCGGGGAGCGGATCACGGTGTCCGGCCTGCTGACGGGGCAGGATATCATCCGCCAGCTGCAGGGCAGGGAACTGGGAGAGCGGATTCTGCTTCCGCAGAATGTACTGCGCAGCGGAGAGGACTATTTTCTGGATGATGTCACGGTGGGAGACGTGGAAAAGGCTTTACAAGTTAAGGTAGATATTGTAAAATCAAGCGGGCATGACTTTGTACAGGCAGTGTTGGGCCGTTGAAAGTGGTAAATTTACTTTTGGGAAATGGAGCGTGTTATATGAGTAAGAAGAAGACCAAGCCGATCGTGGCGATCGTGGGACGGCCCAATGTCGGGAAATCCACGCTGTTCAACGCACTGGCAGGAGAGATGATCTCGATTGTCAAGGATACGCCGGGCATCACGAGAGACCGGATCTATGCGGACGTGAACTGGCTGGATATGAATTTTACATTGATCGATACGGGCGGCATCGAGCCGGAGAGCAGAGATATCATTCTCTCACAGATGCGGGAGCAGGCACAGATCGCCATCGACACGGCGGATGTGATCGTCTTTCTGGTGGATGTGAAGCAGGGACTGGTGGATGCGGATTCCAAAGTGGCGGATATGCTGCGCCGGTCGCAGAAACCGGTGGTGCTGGCGGTCAACAAGGTGGATGATTTCAATAAGTATATGGCAGATGTGTATGAATTCTACAATCTGGGCATCGGTGAGCCTTTTGCCATCTCTTCCGTAAATAAGCTGGGCTTTGGAGAGCTGTTGGACGAGGTGACGTCTTATTTTGACAGGGAGGCGGCCGAGGAGGAAGAGGACGAGCGCACGAAGGTGGCCATTGTGGGCAAACCGAATGTGGGCAAGTCGTCAATTATCAACAGGCTGATCGGGGAGAACCGTGTGATCGTGTCCGATGTGGCGGGCACCACCAGGGACGCCATTGATACGGAGATCACTCATAATAAGAAGGAATATGTGTTCATTGATACGGCGGGACTGCGCAGGAAGAATAAGATCAAAGAAGAACTGGAGCGCTATATGATCATCCGCACGGTGGCGGCTGTAGAGCGGGCCGATATCGTGGTGCTGGTGATCGACGCCACGGAGGGCGTGACGGAGCAGGATGCCAAGATCGCGGGGATTGCCCATGACCGCGGCAAAGCCGTCATCATTGCAGTCAATAAGTGGGACGCCATCGAGAAGGACAACAAGACGGTGAATGAATTTACCCAGAAGGTGAGGAAAGTGCTTTCTTTTATGACTTACGCGGAGATCATTTTTATCTCGGCGGTCACAGGGCAGCGGCTGGGTAAGCTGTTTGACCTGATCGACGTGGTCAGTGAGAATCATTCCATGCGGGTGGCGACAGGCGTGCTCAATGAGATCATGGCCGAAGCCGTGGCGCTGCAGCAGCCGCCTTCTGATAAGGGCCGGCGGCTTCGCCTGTATTACATTACCCAGGCTGCGGTCAAACCGCCTACCTTTGTCATTTTTGTAAACGATAAGGAACTGATGCATTTTTCCTACACGAGATATCTGGAAAATCAGATCCGGGAGACTTTTGGATTTATGGGAACGCCGCTTAGATTTATCATTCGCGAGAGAAAGGAAAACAAGTAAAAGTGGAACGAGCTATATGTTTGGTGATCGGATATGTATTTGGACTGTTTCAGACGGCTTATCTTTACGGAAAGCTGCATGGCATTGACATCAGGAATTACGGCAGCGGCAATGCAGGTACAACGAACACGCTGCGGACGCTGGGTACAAAGGCGGGACTTATCGTTCTGCTGGGGGATATCATGAAGTGTATTCTGGCCATCGTGCTGACGAACATGCTCTTTCGAAATTCCCATCCGGATGAAATATATCTGTTGAAGATTTATGCGGCGGCGGGTGCTATTCTGGGACATAATTTCCCTTTTTATCTGCATTTCAAAGGGGGAAAAGGGATTGCGGCGACGGCGGGCATGATCCTTTCCTTTCATCCCTGGCTGATCCCCATGGGCGTGATTTTGTTCTTCGGTACCTTTTTTACGACGCATTATGTGTCGCTGGGGTCGCTGCTTGTCTATGCGGGATTTATGATCGAGCTGGTAGTGCTTGGCCAGATGGGGATCTTCGGTATGCCGCAGGCGGCGCTTAACGAGATGTATGTGGTGGCCG
>ERZ779622.587-NODE-587-length-19968-cov-7.661528_pt1 | contig 19968 bp, 17 predicted proteins | sample MGYA00514188_ERZ779622 | MGnify/ENA primary metagenome ERZ779622 (study PRJEB29562, sample SAMEA4376702) | mouse gut metagenome | isolation source: Cecum | study: EMG produced TPA metagenomics assembly of the A DSS colitis mouse model was used to assess the... | reverse complement strand
GCGTGGCGGCCCATGACCTCCACCACGGAGCAGCGCTCGTGGGACTGCATGGTGTCCCGCAGCTTGTCGATGCACTCAATACAGGTGTTGCAGGCGGAGTCGAAGCCGATGGTGTAGTGGGAGCAGCCGATGTCGTTGTCGATGGTGGCGGGGATGCCCACCACCTTCAGGTCCATGCCGTCCTTGGCTGCCTGACGGGAGATGGCCAGCGCCCCCCGGAAGGTGCCGTCGCCGCCGATGGCCACGATGCCGTCCAGGCCCAGCAGCTTGCAGGTGGCCAGGGCCTTGGCACGGCCCTCCTCCTCCATGAACTCAATGCTCCGGGCAGTGTACAGGATGGTGCCGCCCCGGTTGATGATCCGGCTGACGCTGCTGCCGTCCAGCTGGACGAAGTCGCTGGTAATCAGGCCGCTCCAGCCACGGCGGATGCCGATGCACTCGATCCCCTGGCCCACCGCCGTACGCACCACGGCCCGAACCGCGGCGTTCATACCCGGCGCGTCCCCTCCGCTGGTCAATACGCCGATCCGTCTCATTTTGCCGCCCATATACATACCTCCTTGTAGTCTGCCCCTCATAATTGGGAGGGTGCTTTATTACTCTACCACATTATGTCATCATTCCCACAGCTTGTCAAGAACCAGTATTCAGGTCCACCACTCGGGTACACAGCCGGTCCAACAGGGCCCGGTCGTGGCTGACGATGAGCATTCCCAGCCCCCGCCGCTCCGCCTGATCCAGCAAAAAGCGCCACAGCCTGGCCTGGGTGACCAGGTCCAGCATGGCGGAGGCCTCATCGCACAGCAGAAATCTCAGCTTCGGACCCAGAACCCGGGCTGCGCAGATACGCTGCAGCTCCCCGCCGGACAGCTCCGAGGGGTATCGCTCCAGCCACGCCTCCCGGACCCCCAGCCCCTCCAGGACAGCCGGGTCCACCGGCCCGGCCTCGTACAGGGAGGCCCGCAGCTTTAAGAGAGGGTCCACCGCCTCCTCCGGATGCTGCCACAGCAGCTGCACCGGACAGAAGCCCCTGTATCGGGACAGGGGGAGGCCGTCCAGCAGCACCTGGCCCCGTTCCGGCCTCTCCCACCCGGCCAGCAGCTTGCATAAGGTGGTCTTGCCCCGGCCGCTGGGGGCGGACAGTCCCACCCGCTCCCCGGCGCTCAGGGAAAAATTCACCCTCTCCAGCACCGGGGTGGACCCCTGGCGAGGGTAGCGGAAGGTGAGGTCCCTCGCTTCCAAAGTCATAGGCCGGACACCTCCATCCCGTTTTTGGGCATGGCCCGCCACAGGGCCCGGCTGTATGGGTGATGCAGCCCCTCCCCGGTCTGAAAGCCGCGGGCGCTTACCTCATCCACCGTCCGCCCCTCCCGCAGCACCACCACCTTGTGGGCCACAGCGCAGGCCAGCTCCAGGTCGTGGGTGATGAACAGCACCCCGGCCCCCTCCTCCGCCAGCTCCCGGAAGTGGCCCAGCACCCGCCCAGCGGCTCGGACATCCAGGCCAGGGGTCGGCTCGTCGGCCACGATGAGCCGGGGAGCCTCCATCACGGCGCAGGCGATGAGCACCCTCCGGGCCATCCCCCCGGACAGCTCAAAGGGGTAGCGCTCCTCCACTTCGGGCCCCAGACCGTAGCGCTCCAGGACAGCGCGGCCGCGGGCGCGGGTCCTCGGGTCGTTTCTCCCCCTGCGCAGCTGGGACCCTACCTTCATCATAGGGTCCAGATAGGCAATTCCCTGGGGGATGAGAGCCATCTCCCGGCCCCGGAGGGCCGCCGCCCGTTCCGGGGTGAGGGGGGCTCCATCGTAACGGATACTTCCCCCCGCCCGGGCGTTCCTGGGAAGAAGGCCCAGAATGGCGTGGGCCAGCAGGCTCTTTCCCGAGCCGCTCTCCCCCGCCACCGCCGTCACCCGGCCCGGCTCCACCGTAAGGGACACGTCCCGGACAGCGGGCAGCTCCACGCGGGACAGTCCCCGGCCGTAGCGGATGAAGGTAACGGACAGGTGTTCCACAGATAAAATCGGTTCCATTTTGTCCTCCTATTCCTGGGCGGTGGCGGGAGACAGCAGCAGCCGCAGCCGCTCCCCCGCCAGGGCAAAGAGTCCCACCACCCCCGCCAGCGACAGCCCCGGAAACAGGGCCAGCCACCAGCGTCCGGCGGCCAGATAGCCCATGCTCTCCTCCAGGATAACCCCGATGGCAGGCTGCTCCGGGGACAGGCCGAAGCCCAGAAATGTGACCCCCGCCTCGTGGAGGATAGCGTGGGGAAACTGGAGGATCAGCCCCGTCAGAAGCTGGGGCAGCAGGTGGGGCGGCAGGTGGCGGACAAGCACCCCGGGCGCTCCCAGCCGTCGGGAAGCCCGGAACCAGGGGGCTTGCTTCAGCTGGAGCACCTCACTCCGCACCAGCCGGGCCAGGGAGGGCCAGTGGGTAAGCGCCACCCCCGCCGTCACCCCCAGGGTCCCCTTGCCGCAGGCGATGGACACCAGAATCATCAGCAGGATGTGTGGGATGCCCAGCACCAGGTCGATGAGCCAGGAGATCAGGGCGTCCACCCACCCCCCAAAGACGGCGGAGGCGGTCCCCAGGATCAGGGCAATTATCCCGCTGAGGACGGCGGTGAGGGCCCCGATCCGAACAGACAGAGACAGTCCCGCCAGCGTGCGGGCCAGCATGTCCCGGCCCATCCGGTCGGTGCCGAAGAGATGGGCGGGACAGGGGGGCAGGTTCTTCCGGGTGAAGTCCGCCGCCTCCGCCGGTTCTCCGGCCAGTCCTCCGGCCAGGGCGGCGGCGAACAGGAGCACACAGGCGAAAATCAGCAAGCAGACGGCGCTTTTTCTTCGGTTTTTCATCCCCTCGCCGCCCCCCTTCGGATGCGCGGGTCGATTGCCCCGCAGAGCAGGTCGGCGGCCAGATTTCCGCCGAACACGACGGCGGCGGTGACGACCGTGATCCCCAGCAGCAAAGGCAGATCGCCTCCCAGGCCGGCGGCTACCGCCGCCTGGCCCAGTCCCGGGTAGGAAAAGACCTGCTCTACCAGCACCGACCCGCCGATGATCTCCCCCACGGAGGCAAACTGCAGGGTGATGGCGGGCAAAGCCATGTTGCGCAGCACATGGCGGCGGAGGATACCCCGCTCCCCCCGTGCTCGGGCGAAGAGGACATAGTCGCTGTTCAGCACGTCAATCACCTTCTCCCTGGTGTGGAGGGCGATATTGGTCATTCCGGTGACGGACAGGGTCAGCCCGGGCAGAAAGGCGTGGCGCAGCCGCTCCCACAGAGACACCCCCTCCGCCGCTCCGACGGGGCCGGAGAAGCCGATGGGCAGCACCTTCCACCACACGGCGAAGATCATAAGCAGCAGCAGGGCCAGCCAGAAGGAGGGGGTGCTGGATATGGCCAGGCAGCCCCCCCGAATCAGCTTGTCCGGCCAGCGGCCCCGGCTGGCCCCGGCCATCAGCCCCAGGGCCAGTCCCAGCGCTCCGGACAGCGCCCAGGCGCACACCAGCATCCCCAGGGAAGCCCTCAGCCGCTGTCCGATCACCTCCAGCACAGGCCGGCGGTAGAGCAGGGAGGTTCCAAAATCTCCCCGGAGCACATCTCCCAGCCAGCTCAGATACCGCTCCGCCGGCGGGGCGTTGACGCCCCAGTATTCCTCCAGCTTGGCCACCTGTTCCGGAGACATGGTCCCCAGCGCCGCCTGACCGATGTTGGTCTGGAGGGGGTCCAGGGGGGCGGCGGTCATGAGGAGAAAGGCCGTCAGGCTCACCCCCAGCAGGAGGAGGGCCATGCGAAAGAGCTTTTTCCCGGTAAATTGCAGTCGATGTCTCATTGCCAGCTCCATTGATCCACATTGTTGACGATGGACCAGCCGTGACCGTGGGGGTGGAGCTTCTGCTCCGCTACCACCAACCCGTCCCGCACCCAGTACAGGTGGTCCACGTTCACCAGCCAAACCCAGGGCACATCCCTGGCAATCTCCTCCTGGGCCTGCTGCCACAGAGAATAGGATTGCTCCAGGTCGGTGCAGGCCAGAGCCGCGTCCATCAGCTCGTCCGCCCTCTTGTTGGAGCAGGGGGAGTACAGGGCGCTGTCCGAATTGGGGGCGGTGTGGTAGATGTTATACAGCTCCATGGGGGTGTGGGCTCCCCATCCCCAGACCAGAGGGTTCGTGAGGGCGTCGGTATAGGCGGTATCCCAGCCCACCCCCTTGATGTCCGCCTCAATGCCAAGCGCTTTGAGCTGGTTGGCCAGCTCGGCGGCCAGCCCCTGGCGTACCGAGTCCCCGGCGGCGTAGTGGACGGTCAGCGTGGCCCGGACCCCCTCTTTCTCCCGGACACCGTCCGCTCCGGAAAGCCAGCCCGCCGCATCCAGAATATTTTTCGCCTGTTCCGGATCGTTGGATACCTCGGCGGCAGCGCTGTACCACCAGGGCATCCCGTCACAGACGCTGTAGGCTGGGGCGCCATAGCCGTTGAGCACATGGTCGATCATCACCTGTCTGTCCACACCCAGGTTGATGGCGCGGCGGACCAGCGGGTCGGAGGTCAGCTCATTGTCCCGGACAGGCAGGTTGATCCCCCGGTTGTCCACCGTCCGGACGGACAGCAGAGAGAAGCCGTCCACGCTCTGGTCGGCATAGGAGGGGGAGGTGTAAACCAGATCGGCCTGGCCCGCCCGAGCGGCCAGAAAGGCGGCGTCCTCCTCCATAAACAGGATGTTCACCTGCTCCACCTCAGGCTTCTCCCCGTAGTAGTCCGGGTTGGCCTCCAGGATGATCTGCTCCCCCCGGTCCCACCGCTTCAGCTTGTACCGCCCGGAGCCCATGGGATCGCTCCCATAGGTGGCCGGGTCGTAGGCGTGTTGGGGCACGACGCCGGTGATGGCCATGGTGTAGGGCCAGATAGAGAAGGGCCTGTTCAAGTGAAAAACCACAGTGACGCCGTCGAGCGCCTCGGCCCACTCCAGCATGGTGAAGTCGTTCACCGAGCTGGTATCCTTGACGATATTATAGGTGAAGGCCACATCCTCAGCGGTGAGAGGCTCCCCGTCGGTGAACTTCACATCGTCCCGAATCGTGACCGTCCACGTGAGCCCGTCCTCGCTCACCTCCATGCCGGCAGCCAGATCGTAACCGATGGTCAGGTCCGTGTTGGTCACCGTAAGGGTGGACTGAATCAGCGGCTCGTGGACGTGCTCCCCCGCCCCCCAGCCGAAGGCCGGATCAAAGCCGGCTTCCGGCTCCGAAGTGGGGGGCATGACCACGGTGACGGACGTTTTTTGCTCAGGCTGTCCCGAAGGGGACGGCTGGCTGCTCCGGCACCCGGCCAGAAGAAAAAGGACCAGGAGCGCGGCAAGAAAAGCAGGTCGTCTCATTCAATCCTCCTTGATGTTCCGAAGGGCGTCCTCAAACACCGCCTGATAGGGCAGTCCATGCGCCCGGGCCAGGGCGGCCGCGTCCTCAAACTCCGGCTTGGCGCGGGTAACGCCGTACCCCCGGGCCAGCTTCACCCCCACCGGCCCCCACTTGGTCTGGACCTGTCCCGCGCCGGGCTTGAGGAAATACTTTGCCGGCCGCCGGGCGCGCAGGCCATTGGTGGCGGTGTGGGTGAATATCTCCCGGACCAGCTCCTGCTCTCTCTCCGGGGCGCACAGCACCGTCAGCACCCAGCCGGGACGGCCCTTCTTCATGGTGCCCGGGGTGGTGTACGCGTCCAGTGCCCCCGCCTCCAGCAGCCGGGCACAGGCAAAGGCCAGGGCCTCGGGGGTCATATCGTCGATGTTGCACACCAGCTCCGCAATCTCCCCGCCGGGCCCTTCCCGGCTCTCCCCCAGAAAGGCCCGGACACAGTTGGCCTGTTCAAATTCCTTGGTCCCCGCGCCATAGCCAATCCGCTCCGTATCCATCAGCGGCATGGGGCCGTAGGACCGGACAAAGGTTTTGAGCAGCGCGGCCCCGGTGGGGGTACACAGCTCGCCCTTGACCTCCCCGCCATAGGTGGGGACGCCCAGCAGCAGGTTGGCGGTGGCGGGAGCAGGGACAGGCATGAGCCCGTGGGCGCATTTGACCGTCCCGCTGCCCACATGGACAGGGGAGGCGCAAATTTGATCCGGGGCCAGAAGGTACAAAGCATAGCACACTCCCGCCACGTCGGCCACCGCGTCCAGCGCCCCCACCTCGTGGTAGTGGACGTCCCCCACGCCGCAGCCATGGGCCTGGGCCTCCGCCTGAGCGATGGCGTCGTAGACCCGCCGGGCCTGTTCCCGCACCTCCCTGGGCAGGGACAGGCCGTCGATGAGCCCTCCGATGTATCCCGGTGTGGTGTGGTGATGCTCGTGGTCATGGCGGCGGCCGCGCTCATGGACGCCCTCCTCCTGGCCGTGGACTGTCACCCGCATATGGGTGCCCGCGATTCCGCCCGTCCGGACAGAGACGGGAACCACCTCCACCCCGTGCAGTCCCAGGCCGTTCATGGCGTCCAGAAAGGTTTTTTTCCGCTCCTCGTCGAGCAGCTCGTACAGGGCGGCCATGAGCATGTCCCCCGCCGCCCCCATATTGCACTCCAGATATAAGGTTTTCATTCCAAGCCCTCCATTTGGTTTATCATACTGGCCAGATAACCGGCCCCAAAGCCGTTGTCGATGTTGACCACGCTGCACCCCGAGGCGCAGGAGTTGAGCATGGCCAGCAGAGCGGACAATCCGCCGAAGCTGGCTCCGTAGCCCACGCTGGTGGGCACGGCCACCACGGGGCAGTCCACCAGCCCGCCGACGACCGAGGCCAGCGCGCCCTCCATCCCGGCCACGGCCACCACGCACCGGGCGCTCATCAGGGCGTCCAGATTGGCCAGCAGCCGGTGCAGCCCCGCCACCCCCACGTCGTACAGCCGGGTGACCTTGTTGCCCAAGACCTCGGCGGTGAGGGCAGCCTCCTCGGCCACAGGCATGTCGCTGGTGCCGCCCGTGGCCACCACGATGCGGCCCAGGGCTTTCCGCTGCCCGGGATAGGCCACGGCCAGCCTGGGGATGGGATGGTAGTCCAGGGGGACGGACTTCCCAACCTGCTCCGCCTTCTCCTGATCCAGCCGGGTGATTAGGATATTCCCGCACCCTTGCTCCCCCATGGCGGCGGCGATGCCGGCAATCTGCTCCGGGGTCTTGCCCGCTCCGTAGATCACCTCCGCCGCCCCCTGGCGCACCCCCCGGTGGAGGTCCACCTTGGCGTAGCCCAGGTCCTCAAATGGCTCCCGTTTCAGTTGTGACAGGGCCTGCTCCGGGGTGGCGGAGCCGTCGGCCACCTGACGGAGAAGCCGTAAAATGTCGTGCCGGTTGTCCAATGTCAAAACCTCCTCAGTCAACGGAAATTCTGGGCCGCAGGTCCAGGGTGATCTGGGAAAAGTCCGCCTCCAGGGCGGAGAGAATGTCCTTCCGCCGCTCCAGGGCCAGGGAAAGCTGTCCCTCCGGCGCCTGCAGCTTACACCCGTCCGGGGCCAGCCGCAGGCGGAAATCCCGGAAGCCCAGGCCGGACAGGGCCGCCTCTCCCCGCTCCACCGCTTCCAGTCCGGCCCGGTCGATGGTCCGCCCGGCGGGAAAGCGGGTGGCCAGACAGGCGTAGGAGGGCTTGTCCCAGGTAAACAGCCCCGCCTCTCGGGACAGCGCCCGGATTCGGTCCTTGGTCAGACCGCACTCCCGCAGAGGGGAGCGGACCTCCAGCTCCCGCAGCGCCCGCATTCCCGGGCGGTCCCCCCCGTCGTCCGAGGCGTTGGTGCCGTCCAGCAGTAAGGAGAAACCCTCCGATGCCGCATAGTATTTCAGGTGGGAGAACAGCCGCCGCTTGCAGTGGTAGCAGCGGTCGGGCGGGTTGGCGGCCACGGCCTCGTCGGAGAGGATATCGCAGTCCAGCACGGTCAGCTCCGCATCCAGCTGATTGCACAGCCGCCAGGCGTCCTCCAGCTCAAACCGGGGCTGGAAGGGGGTCTTGACAAAGTAAGGCCGCACCTCGGCCCCGGCCCGTAGGCCCGCCCACAGCAGATAGGCGGAGTCCGCCCCACCCGAGAAGGCCAGAGCCGCCCGAGGGTTCTGCCGGAAAAATTCTTCCAGTGTCACAGTTATTCCCTCCTATTCAAAAGAAAAAAGGCATACCTGTCCGGTATGCCTTCTGGCAGTCTCCCGGCCTTCTGCACCGGGAGCAAGCTTCATCATTTTGCGGGGGATCAGGCCTTCTGGCCCGTACACGGCTTCCTGCCGCCTGTTCAGTATAGCAAAAGAGCCCCGTTTCTGTCAATCCCCGGAGGAAAAAGTCCCCTCTCCCCTTTCCGGGGACCGGGCAAAAAAAGAAGTGAAAAATTTCGCAAAAAGTGTTGACACCTGGGAACAAGTGTGGTATTATCTCTCTTGCGCTGAACGAGTGCCACACGCGCGAGTGGTGGAATTGGTAGACTCGCTGGCTTCAGGTGCCAGTGCTCGCAAGGGCGTGCGGGTTCGACTCCCGCCTCGCGCACCACCGTCGGAGCAAAGTCCGCTTTGCTCCGACGGTTTTTTTGTCATTATGGCATATAAGAACCTGTATTCACAACCTTAAAAATCGTCTGGCCGGGCGAGGGACTTTCAATTATGAATACAGGTTCTAACATCTGGAAAAACCGTTGTGTTGAAAGGATAGATGCAGCCATGGAACATAACAGACCCAGAGGCAGACAGAAAAATGTGACCGGCCCCGGCAAAAGCGTACAGAAGCGGGGCGGCGGCCTTGGCACCGGCCCGGTGGGAGAAGCCGGAGGTTATCAGGACCGAACCCCGCAAAGCGGCGGCGTCCGCAGCTCCGGCGGCCGGAGAGGCGGAACAAAGCTGATTGTCCTGCTGCTGGCCTTGCTGCTGGGGGGCGGCGGAGGGCTCACGGCCTTTCTCGGCGGTCTGTCCGGCGGACAGCCCCAGTCTCCCCCCACAGGCCAGCATCAACAGCCGGGCCAGAACGCCGGGAGCGCGGGAACCGACTGGACCGCCCTCCTCAGCGGCCTGGGAGGGGGTAGCGTCTCCTCCGGCTGGGAAGCCCCCGCCAACACGGGCCGTCTGGACGCCACCGTGGCCTCAAACGCGCGGGAAAAGTACACCAAACTCCTGGGGGGCGGCAAGGATACCGTCACCCTCATGGTCTATATGTGCGGCACTGACCTGGAGTCCCGCAGCGGCATGGGCACCGCCGACCTTCAGGAGATGCTGAACGCCCGCTTCGGCGGCAAGCTCAACCTGTTGGTCTACACCGGCGGCTGCAAGGACTGGAAAAACAACGCGGTATCCAGCTCCACCAACCAGATATGGCAAGTGAAGGAGGGCCGGCTGGTCAAGATCACCGACAAGCTGGGCAGCGTATCCATGACGGACCCCTCTGTCCTGTCCCAGTATATCCAGTGGTGCGCGCAGAAATACCCCGCCAGCCGGTACGGGCTGATCCTGTGGGACCACGGCGGAGGCTCTGTCAGCGGCTACGGCTACGACGAGAAGTTCGCCTCCGCCGGCTCCATGAGCCTGGCCGGGGTGGACTCCGCCCTGAAAGCCGCGGATGTGAAATTTGACTTTATTGGCTTCGACGCCTGCCTGATGGCCACGGCGGAGACGGCCCTGACCCTCACCCGGCACGCGGACTATCTGATCGCCTCGGAGGAGACCGAGCCGGGGGTGGGCTGGTATTACACCGACTGGCTCACCGCTCTGGGCCAGAACACCTCCATGCCCACCATAGAGCTGGGGCAGCAGATCGTGGACAGCTTTGTGGACACCTGCGCACAGAAGTGCCGGGGCCAGCTCACCACCCTCTCCGTCATCGACCTGGCGGAGCTGGAGGCCACCCTGCCGCCTGTGCTGGCAGATTTCTCCCGGGCCGCCACCCGGCTTATCCAGAACAAGCAATACCATACCGTGTCCAACGCCCGCAGCGGAGCGCGGGAATTTGCCCAGTCCAGCCAGATCGACCAGGTGGACCTGGTACACCTGGCCAAAAATCTGGGCACCAAGGAGGGCGACGCCCTGGCCCAGGCCCTGTTGGGGGCGGTGAAGTACAACCGCACCTCCTCCAACATGACCAACGCCTACGGCCTGTCCATCTACTTCCCCTACCGGAAGCAGTCCACCGTAAACAAGGCGGTGTCCACCTATCAGGCCATCGGCATGGACGACAGCTACAGCCAGTGCATCCGCCAGTTTGCCGACCAGCAGACCATCGGCGCCGCGGGCACCCAGGCACAGACCACCCCCATCGGCGCTCTGTCCGGCATATTCGGCACCGGAAACCCCGGCGGCGACGTGGAAGGCATCTCCGAGCTGCTGGGGCTGGTCCTGGGCTCCGACTTTTTCAGCGACCGGTCCCTTGACATGGAGGAGTCAGCCCAGTATGTGGCGGACCACCATCTGGACGACTGGGAGGTGCAGTGGCAGGACAGCGGAAAGGGGGACGGCAGCGCCGTTCTCCGCCTGAGCGAAGAGAAGTGGTCCCTGGTCCACGCCCTGGAGCTGAATGTGTTCTACGACGACGGCGAGGGCTTCATCGACCTGGGGCTGGACAATGTCTACGAGTTTGACGAGGACGGCGCGCTGAAGGGGGAGTACGACGGCACCTGGCTTGCCATCAACGGCCAGCCTGTGGCCTACTACCACATGTCCACCGTGGACGACGGGGAGCACTACACCATCACCGGCCGGGTGCCGGTGCTCCACAACGGCCAGCGCTCCGAGCTGATCCTGGTCTTTGACGACGAGACCCCCTACGGCTATGTGGCCGGGGTCCAGGCCATCTACAAGAACGGAGAGACCGACACTGTGGCCAAGGCCCAGGAGGCCCTCCAGCCGGGGGATGTTTTGGAGTTCATATGCGACTACTACACCCTTGACGGCTCCAGCACGCAGTATCAGGACAGCTACCTCCTGGGCGACCCCCTCACGGTCACAGAGGAGGAGCTGACCATCAGCAACGTGCCCCTGGTGGGCAGCACCCGGGCCGCCTACCGCTTCACCGATCTGTATGGCAGTCACTGCTGGACAGGCGCCATTCCCACATACTGATACCAGCAGCCTTGACCGTTCCCGCTATCCCGGCGCTGAAAGGCGGTTCATCCAGCCCTTTCGCCTGAATACGACGATGGTCATCCCCAATCTGACCAGCTCCTCCTGAGACAGGATGAAATAAACCCACTCCACGGGCAGGCGGAACAGGAAGGCGGAGGCCAGCCCCAGCGGCACGCCCACCAGCCAGGTGCCCACAATATCGACCACCATGATGTAGGCCGTCTTTCCGCCGCTGCGCACCACTCCCCCGCCCAGAATCATATTGGCGACCTTTACGGGCGCCAGGACGGCAAAAGCCAGCAGCAGCTTCGCCGCAGTCTCCTGCACCCCGGGCTCCACCTTGTAAAGGGGCACATAGGCCCATCTCAGTCCGATCAGCAGCGCCGACAGGAGCAGCGCGCCCACGGCCCCGTACCGTATCAGCTTTTTGGACTCCTGATACGCCTTTTCATATTCGTTGGCGCCCAGCCGCTTGCCGATCAGGATTCCGGCGGCCTGGGAGACGCCGCTCAGCGCCCCGATGAACAGGCCCTGGATGGGGCCGGTCATGGACATGGCCGCCAGATCGCCCCGCTCCAGATGCCCGTAGATAAAGGTGTTCACACTCTGCCCCAGGCTCCAGAGCAGCTCCGTTGCCAGAATAGGGAGCAGTATCAGCAGGTACTGCCGGTAACCGCCCGCTCCAAGAGAGAGGGAGAAGCGGAAGTCCCTGTGTCCCCGCAGCCGGACCAGACAGAAAATGACCAGCATCAGCAGCATATTGACCAACTGGGCGATTACGCTGGCCATGGCCGCGCCGGTAACGCCCAGCGCCGGAAATCCGAAATGTCCGAATATCAGCCCATAGTTCAGCCCCGTATTCACCGCCGCCGAGGCAATGCCTGCGGCCAGAGGCCAGACGGCCCGGCCCAGGCACCGCACCATGACGGCCAGAATGGAGGATACGCCCATGGGGAGGTATGTCCACAGGATACAGGTCAAATAATCCTGTCCGGCGGCCAGGACCGCCGGATCGTCCCTGATGTAAAGCCCCACGATCTGTCCGGGAAGCAGAAGGCACAGCGCGGTAAACAGCAGGGCCAGGGCGGCGGAGGCGGCCAGATTGACCGAGAGGCTCCGGTCCGCCATCCTCCTGTCCTCCATGCCCAGATACTGGGAAATCATGATCCCGGTGATGGCGGCTGCCGCTCCAAGAACGACGGAGTAGATAAAGGCCGGACGGCCCGCCACCTCCACCGCGGACACCGCCGTACTGCCCAGTTGTCCCACCATCAGCTGGTCGATCATGGAAAATGAGGATTGCAGCATTGATTGAAGCCCCACCGGAACGGCAATTCCAACCACGGAGGCCAGGAAGGATTTTTCTCTCATAAATACACACCCGCCTTTCCCTGAGCATACCGGGAAAGGCGGGTGTTTTCAATAGGTTAATCGCATAATCTTTTGGGTTAAAGACATAACCTCCCGCTGCTGCTCCGCTCCACCAGCCTGACCGGGATGGTAAAATCTCCGGTATAGTCCGGCTGCTCCCTCATCCGCTTCAGCAGACAGACCGCCATTCGCGCCCTCGCTCGGTAATCCTGCCGGACGGAGGTCAGGGACGGGACAATCTGTTCACAGATCGCGCTGTCGTCAAAGCCGACAACGGAAATATCGTCCGGGACTTTGACGCCGGAGCTCTGTAAAAAGCGGATCAGGTCCACGGCGTAGTAATCCGACGCGGCAAAAACGGCGCTGTATCCGCGCAGTTGGGCGAAATGCTCCTGATAATAGCGGTCCCGATCCCTCTTCTGCATGGGAACCATCATAAAATCCGCCTGAACGCCCAGTCCGCCGCACAGTCCCTCATACCGCTGCCGGTCCATACACTCCCGATTGTCCGCGACGCACAGAACCTTCCGATGGCCCAGGTCCCGCAGATATTCCCCCACCTGACGCCCTCCGTCCCAGTCGTCCAGTTGAAGGTTGCATATCCTCCCCCTGTTCTCGAAATAGCCGTCGTAAACGACAAACGGGATATGAATCCGGCCGCGCAGCTCCTGGTACTCATGGTCGCAGAAGCCCAGAATCACCATGCCCACCATGTTCCACATGGAGGCAAATTTGACCGCCGACATCAAATCGGTGGTCTTTTTCACCATCATAAAACAATCGTTTCGCTCAATCTCATCCGCCAGATCGTTGACGGCCAGCGCGACAAACGGGTCAGTCAATACACGCCCCTCGTATTTTTCGTGGTCGTTAATGACAACGCCAATGATGCGGGAACTGTTCTGCGCCAGGAGTGTCGCGGCCATATTGGGGATATAACCCCGCTCCTCCAGCTTCTCCTGCACCCGCCTGACCGTCCGGTCGGATATCTTTTTCGTTTTTCCGTGGATCACATTGGAAACCGTGGCAGTGCTGACCCCCAGCTCATCGGCGATATCTACGATCCTCACCTTGTCCTCTGCCCACATAAGCTGCCTCCGGCTCTATATCAGTATAACGGTCCTGCGTCTCTCAGCGGCGGTCAGAATATGCTCAGGTCCATCTCCTCGGAGAGATATTCCAGCATTTTCAGCCCGCCGATGCTGTTCCCCTTGTCGTCCAGAGCGGGTCCGTAAGTAGCAAGCCCGTACTGCCCGATGGCGCAGGAGATGATCCCGCCGCCCACACCGCTCTTGGAGGGAAGGCCCACCGTGGCGGCAAACTCGCCGGAGTAGTCATACATGCCGCAGGTGACCATCAGAGAGCGAACCAGCTTTACCGTGTGGGGCTGAATCAGCTGTTCGCCGGTCAGAGGGTTCACGCCGTTATTGGCCAGCGTGGCCGCGAACACCGACAGGTCCCGGCAGGAGCAGGCCAGAGAGCAGAACAGAAAATACAGCTCCAGGTGTTCCTCGCAGCTGCCCTCAATGATCCCGTTGGAACGCATGAGATAGATAATAGCCCGGTTCTTGAAGCCCGTCTCCGCCTCGGACCGGAACACCTCGTAGTCCACGTCCAGGTCGGGGTTTCCGGTGATTTTGCGGGCAAATTCGATGCTGATCTTCTTGCGCTCCTCCAGCGATCCTCCCCGGATGGTGCTGGTCACGGCGATGGCTCCGGCGTTAATCATGGGGTTGAAGGGCTTATTGTTGGTCAGGTGGTCCAGACGGACAGTGGAGTTGAAGGAATCGCCGGTAGGCTCCAGTCCCACCTTGGAAAACACGTTGTCAAAACCGTTCTGCTCCAGCGCCAGAATAAGGGCGATCACTTTGGAGATACTCTGCATGGTGAATTTGTCCTCACAGTTCCCCACCGTCTGGATATTTCCCTTCATATCGCACACCGCCAGCCCCAGCTTGGACGGATCCTTGGACGCCAGCTCCGGAATATAGCTGGCCGGCTTCCCATACCGGACAAACCGGCGGCCGTGCGCCAGCGCCCTCTGCAGCATTTCCTGATCCATTTTATCTACTCCTCCCCAAAATATTAATCTGTTACCGCAAATATTTGGTGGTTTCCATTATAATATAAGCGGCTCTCTTTTGCAACACTTTTCAAACTGTGAAAGAATAATCAATCCTCCGGGCAAGGTTTGTTGGTATTTCCTCTTGCGCGGCGCTCCCTCCTATGCTATACTGCCAAACTGAAAATCTTTCCACCGCAAGGAGGTATCTGCTATGTATCTGGAGGATTACCGCAAGGCCCGCCAGTTGGGCCAGAAGGAGGCGCGGACCTCTCAAGCCAGGGGCGCCTCCCCCTACCTGCCTGTACTGGACGAGATTCTCTCCGCCGAGAATACCTGCGGCGAGGTCAGCCTGGGCCTGATTGAGATTCCCATTGAGCTGATCGTAGGGACACGCTCCGCCGGACGCAGCCAGTGCTTCTCTCACTCCTTCTATCCTCTGATGGGCGAAGATTCCGAGTTTGCTCACAAATGGGCCACCCTGTGCAAGGCCCACATGACCGACGGCATCACCGACCCCATCAAGGTCTACGAATATATGCACACCTTTTATGTCGTGGAGGGCCACAAGCGGGTAAGCGTGCTGCGCTACTTCGGCGCGGTGAGCGTCCCCGCCGAGGTCATTCGCGTCCTTCCCGCCCGGGACGGGTCCAAGGCCAGCAACATCTATTACGAGTATGTGGACTTCTACCAGCTGTCTCAGATCAATTACCTCTGGTTCAGCGGGACGGGCCGGTTCACCCGCCTCCAGGAGGCGGTGGGCAAGGGGCCGGACGAGCCCTGGACCGAGGACGAGCGCCGGAAATTCTTCAGCTTCTACACCCAGTTCTCCGCCCTCTACGGAGACAAGAGCGCCAAGGAGCTGTCCACCCGACTCACCGTGGCCGACGCCATGCTGCTCTTTTTAGAGTTCTTCGGCTACGACCAGGTGAAGCGCTTCTCCCAGTCGGAGCTGAAGGACGGTTTCCTCCAGCTGCACAAAGCTTTTTCCGTCAAAAAGACGACCGGGCTGAACCCGCTGAAAGGACTGCTGAACCGATGAAAATACTGGCTCTGTCCGACCAAGAGTGTCCCTGGCTATGGGATTACCTGGACCGGCGCCGCCTGAGAGAGATTGACCTGATCCTCTCCTGCGGCGACCTAAAGCCACAGTATCTTTCTTTCATCGTGACCTTTGCCCGCGCCCCCCTGTTGTACGTCCACGGCAATCACGACGACCGCTACGCCGTCACGCCGCCGGAGGGCTGCATCTGCGTGGAAAACCGGATATACACCCACCAGGGCGTCCGGATTCTCGGTCTGGGGGGCTCTGCCCGGTACAAGCCGGATGGGAAACACCAGTATACCCAGCGGGAGATGAACCGGCGGGTACTGCGCCGGCGCTGGGAGCTGATGCGCAGCAAGGGCTTTGACATCCTGCTGGCCCACGCCCCCGCCTTGGACCTCAACGACGGGGACGACCCCTGTCACACCGGCTTTGACGCTTTCAACGGCCTGATGGACAAGTACAAGCCCCGCTACTTTGTCCACGGACATATGCACATGACCTACGGCCAGGATATCCCCCGCCTGTCCACCTACGGCGAGACCCAGGTCATCAATGCCTATGAAAGCTATATTTTTGAATATTAATCAGTATAAACGGACAATGGATAAACGCTCCCTGATATAGGAACATCAACCCCTCCGGCTGAGCCGGAGGGGTTGATGTTCCTATATCCTTGCTCTATTGCCTAAATACAGGCTTTCACCCGATCAGTTCCGCTCCATGAAAGCAAACAGCATCAGGGCGGCATCCGCGCGGGCGGCGGACTGGCCGGGATTGAGCCGGCCTCCATCGGCCAGCTTCAACGCCTGGGCCAGCGCGGCGTAGCCCAGCAGGCCGTCCGGGATATCTCCCGCGTCGGAGAAGTCCGTGCGGTAGATTCCCTGGAGCCGGGCGGCGGGACCGTAGCCGCCGGCATCCAGCAGACAGCGGATCACATCCAGCCGGGACAGGACCTTGCCGTCGTTCCGGTCCTCCCGCCGGAGCGCCCCCATGCCGTAGGCGGCGCGGTAAACACGGTCGGCGTCGCCCTCCGCCAGGTTGTCCGGGTCGATCACCAGCCCCTGTGTGCTGGCCAGCAGAGCGGCCAGGTCCAGCTGAGTCAGCTGCTTCTCAGGACGGAACTGCCCGCCGGCGTAACCGATGCCGTACTCCGCCAAGGCTTCAACAGCCTGTTTTGCCTGGGAGCCCTCCAGGTCGCTGTATGTCAGCGTACGACCGGACGATTCCTCCCGGAGAACGGGCTGGCCGGTTTTGGCGTCGATCCCCAGAACGCTGCGCTCGGTGGCGGACAACTTCCAGCCCAGCTTCAGGCTGTTGAGCGCACGGTAGCCCATCTCCGCCAGGGGAGCGTGCTCCGGGTTGGAGAGGTCCAGCTTCTGAGGCACCGCCACGTAGCCCTTGACCACCTGGAACGTCTTATAGTATGCGCCGACGGCCTGTTCCTCGGAGATAATTCCCCGGGCGCTGTCGAAGCGCACATTTTTCGACCAGGATTGAGCGTAGGTGGAGACACTGCCGTCCGCAGCGTCGATCTCCACGGTAAACTGGTCATGGGGGAAGAAGTACCCCTGCTCCTGCCGGGCGTACTGGAACCTCCAGGCTCCGTACCGGCCGTTTTCCCTCTGATTGCCAAGGTCGCCGGCGTAGGCCGCGCACTGGGCGAACCGGCTCTGCTGCTGGGCAGACAGAAAAGCCTCCGCCGTCTTTCGGGCGGCGTCCTCACTCACCTTGCCCTCCTCATCAGAGGACGCGGGCCTGGAGCTGTACACCCGGAGCAGTCCGCCGGTCTTGGCGTCCAGAGTCACGATTCGGCGGAACGTGCCGTCCTCCACCCGCTTGGCGTAGGAAAGCTGGGCGATGATGGCCGGCGCGTCCGGTTCCAGCTCCTCCTCCCGGTAGGAGGCGGAGGCCAGGGTGTAGCTGTCCAGCCCCAGCTGGGTGACGGCTCTGGCCTTTTGATCCAGCGCCTCCTTGCTCAGCGTCCCCTTCAGCTTGTCCGCCCCCAGCCGCTCCGCCTGGGTCAGGCCGTTGCCGCCGGCACTGGCGTCGGCTCCGGTCTCGGGCGCCATGGACTCGCTTCCCTTTCTGTCGCTCTCTCCCAATCCCTCATACAGCTCGGTCAGGTCCACAAGGGTCCCGGAAGCGTCGTCCACATAGAAATTATGGATCGAGTTGGGGAGATAGCGCAGGACGGCTCGGTTCCCCTCATCCTCCAGGACGTACTCCAGGCGCATGGACAGCGTGCTCCGGAGCAAAGGCTCCGCCTGGCTCTGGCTGGTCCGGAAATCGGCGGCGGGCAGAGAGCCCAGGTATCCGCTCTCCATGGAATCCCGGCGGAACTGCGCCACGGCATAGTCCGAGGAGCGCACCGCCAGGGAGAAGCTCAGAGGGGACGGACAGCCGTTGAGCTTTACGGTCCCCCGGAAATAGTACCGGGTCTGACGGAGGGAGACGGACTGATCCGCGGCGTCCTCCAGGTCCACTGACTCATAGCTGTCCAGGACCTTCCCCAGGAAAGCGGCGGCCGCCGCCTTCGCCCTGGCCGGGTCCCGCTTGGGTAGGGAGAGCGGAGCGTCGTCCCGGTTCTCATCGTCGCTGTAGAGGTAATAGCTCAGAATCTTGCCGGACTCCGCAGCGGTAATCTCCAGGGAGCCGTCCTCTCCGCTCCAGCTCAGCCGCCAGGTGGGGGCCAGCTCCCCCTCGGTCAGCTGGCCGCTGAAGTTCTTGTATCGCTGCGTATCCAGGCCGAGGGTGCTTTTTACCCTTTCGGTGACTGTGGCCAGCCGCCGGGCGCTGTCGCCGCCCTCCGCCGCCATTCCGGGCGCCGCCATGGCAAACAGCAGCATTGGAGCCAACAGGGCAGATAACACACGTTTTTTCATAGTAAACCTCCCATTTCTCAGACTTCGGGGCAGTTCAGCCCCGTCCTGTTTATATAGACGTATTCCGCGGCAGATCGTTCCACTATTTCTCAACTTTCTTTGCAAATATTGCCGTCTGGAAAACAGTCAGGGCGGTCTTATCCCCAAAACACTTTATTGTAGGGCAAAAACTGAATATCCATATGTGGCAAGATATCAGTGGCGGCGGCGGGGAACTATCCACAAAAACTACCACAACGGGGCTGCGGCACAGCAAAAAAGAGGGGAACAGGTCTCCCTGTTCCCCACAATGAAGGACGCTATTTACGCCTTCTCAAAGACATCCTTGCCCATTCCACAGATGGGGCAAACCCAGCTGTCGGGGACCTGATCCCAGGGGGTGCCGGGGGCGACGCCGTTGTCGGGGTCGCCTGCGGCGGGGTCGTACTCATAGCCGCAGGGGCAAACGTACTTATCCATATCGTCCTCACAATCTTCGTATCGTTCGCCTTTGCGCAAGCGCAAAGACTCATTCACTTCGATGTTCGTCCTCTCCCAAACGCAAACGCTTCGCTGGTTTGCATTTGGGTTCCCGCTGGTTGAATCAGCCGAAGTACCGCTCCAGCAGGCCCTTGAAGGCCTTGCCGTGGCGTGCCTCGTCCCGGGCCATCTCGTGGACGGTGTCATGGATGGCGTCCAGGTTCTGCTCCTTGGCCATCTTGGCCAGGGCGACCTTGCCGGCGGTGGCGCCGTTCTCGGCCTCGACCCGCATCTCCAGGTTCTTCTTGGTGGAGTCGGTCACCACCTCGCCCAGCAGCTCGGCGAACTTGGCGGCGTGCTCGGCCTCCTCCCAGGCGGCCTTCTCCCAGTACAGGCCGATCTCGGGGTAGCCCTCGCGGTGGGCCACACGGGCCATGGCCAGGTACATGCCGACCTCGGTGCACTCGCCCTGGAAGTTGGCGCGCAGACCCTCGATGATCTGGGGATCAACGCCCTGGGCTACGCCCACGATGTGCTCGGCAGCCCAGGACATCTCGCCCTTCTGCTCCACGAACTTCTCGGGGCCGACGCCGCACTGGGGGCACTTGGCGGGGGCGGACTCGCCCTCGTAGACATAACCGCAGACGCTGCAAACAAATTTTTTCATGACAGTGGTTCCTCCTTATTATTTTTTGGTTGTTTTACGCACTCGGGACAACGCCCGTAGAAGGTGAGCTCGCGGCGTTCCACTACGAACCCATATTGCCGACTGACGGCCAGCTCCAGGTCCTCCTCCGGATGGATGCCGGGCAGGTCCAGAACGGTGCCGCAGCACACGCAAACAAAGTGACTGTGGGGGGCGACAATGGCGTCGAACCGCTCCTGGCCCTGGACCACGCCTACGCTCTGGACCAGACCGCGCTCCTGAAAGAAGGCCAGATTGCGGTATACCGTCCCCAGGCTGAGGTCGGGGTGCTGAGGCTTGAGCTGCCGGTAGAGCCACTCGGCGGACGGGTGGCGGGTTGTCCCCCGAAGGGCGGCCAGAATTGCCTCCCGTTTTTTGCTGTGACGGATGGCGCGCTCCATGG
>ERZ779622.585-NODE-585-length-20027-cov-5.090927_pt1 | contig 20027 bp, 22 predicted proteins | sample MGYA00514188_ERZ779622 | MGnify/ENA primary metagenome ERZ779622 (study PRJEB29562, sample SAMEA4376702) | mouse gut metagenome | isolation source: Cecum | study: EMG produced TPA metagenomics assembly of the A DSS colitis mouse model was used to assess the... | reverse complement strand
CGTCCGCAAGCTGATTTATTTGAAACAGCGGGATGATCTCCAGGTGAATAATCTGGCGCAGCGCCAGGTTCACAGATATCTTACAGGAGGTTCTTTTGACGCTCACCTTCAGGAGGTGTGCGGGGTTTACAAACAGAGGATGGAGAGTATGCTGGAAGCGGTTCGCACCTATTTTCCGAAGGACGCAGTGTATATACCGCCCAGGGGAGGGATTTTCCTGTGGCTTGAGCTGGGAGGCGGGATAGATGCGCGAAAGCTGTTCCCATATATTCTGAATCGGCGCATAGCGTTTGTCCCAGGCTCCTTCTTCTATGCCAACGGAGGAGGAAAGTCTACGATGCGTTTAAACTTCTGCACCAACGAAGAGGCGGTAATACGGGAGAAGATCAGGGAAATGGGGCTGGCAATCCAGGCCTGGCAGGCGGAAAGGAAGTAAAAAGTTATGCGGTATAGATTGGCTGTTACAATGGGGGACGCTGCCGGAATCGGGCCGGAGGTGGTTGTGAAAGCTCTGGCGGACAAGGGGATATATCAAAACTGTATCCCTGTAGTAGTGGGGGACAGGGCGCCGCTGGAGGATGCTCTGGGATTTTGTAAATCCGATCTTCGCCTTCGTCAAATAGAAACTCCTGGAGAAGCAAAAGGGCGTTGGGGGGAAATTGAGTATCTGGACACCGGATTGCTGAAGAAGGGCAGTTGGACGTACAGGCAGGCCAGCGTTTTGGCAGGAGAGGCCGCCTTTCAATATATTGTGAGGGCGATTGAGCTTGCCATGGCGGGGGAGGTGCATGGCGTTGTCACAGGCCCGATCCACAAGGAGGCTGTAAATCGGGCTGGGCACCATTTTTCCGGTCATACGGAGATTTTTGCAGAATATACACATACGCCGTCCTACGGAATGCTGCTGACATCCCCGAGGCTCCGGGTTATTCATGTCACCACCCATGTTGCCCTGAGAGAGGCCTGCCGGCTGATTCAGGAAGAGCCTCAGAGGGTTGAAAATGCCATTGGGCTTGCCAGGCAGGCCATGGAACTCCTTGGGATTGCGCAGCCCAGGATCGCGGTGGCAGGCTTAAATCCCCACTGTTCGGAAAGCGGGCTGTTTGGAACGGAAGAACAGAATTCTATCGCGCCCGCTATCCGGAAATGCAGGGCCGCGGGAATGGACGTGGAAGGGCCTGTTCCGCCGGATACGGTTTTTGTCAAGGCAATGGCGGGAATGTATGACGTGGTGGTGGCTATGTATCACGATCAGGGGCATATTCCATTGAAACTGTCGGGATTTGTGATGGACGGGGAATCAGGAACATTCGTCTCCATGGCCGGCGTAAATTCTACCATTGGCCTGCCGATTATTAGGACTTCCGTGGATCATGGTACGGCCTTTGATATTGCAGGAAAAGGAATTGCAAACGAGGGAAGCATGCGGGACGCGATAGACATGGCGGTTCAGATGGCAAAGGTGAAGTACCCGGAGGGGTGAGAAAGGAAAGGATATGAGCGGCGGAGGGTATAATCCATATGAAAATATGCTTTCGATAGTCGGTAATGCGGCAGAGAGGCTGGGGTATCAGCAATGTGAGTATGAGGCGATCAAGTATCCGGAGCGGGAGCTGAAGGTATCCATTCCCGTCTATATGGACGATGGGAGGCTGCAGGTCTTTGAGGGATACCGGATCCAACATTCCACTTCAAGAGGACCTGCGAAAGGCGGGATCCGTTTTCATCCGGCGGTGAATCTGGACGAGGTAAAGGCGCTGGCTGCCTGGATGACGTTTAAATGCGCGGTTGTCAATATTCCATACGGCGGCGCAAAGGGCGGGATTGTATGTGATCCATCCAGGCTCTCGGAGCGTGAGCTGCGCCATCTGACCAGGAGGTTTACGGCCATGATAGCCCCGATGATCGGGCCGGAGCAGGATATTCCGGCACCCGACGTGGGAACGAACGCAAATATTATGGGCTGGATTATGGATACATACAGTATGCTGAAGGGCCATTGCGTTCCGGGTGTGGTTACAGGAAAGCCTGTGGAGATTGGCGGGGCCCTTGGGCGCGGGGAGGCAACGGGGCGCGGCGTCATGCTGACGACGCTGAATATTTTGCGGGAGCTGAAAATCCCTGTGAAGGGGACTACGGCCCTTGTTCAGGGGATGGGCAATGTAGGAAGTACCGCAGCAAAGCTTCTTCACCGGGAAGGGGTGAAAATCACCGGCGTGAGCGACGTGTCAGGAGGCGTTTTCGCTGAGGAGGGCTTGGATATACCGGATGTGGTGCGCTATCTTCGCGCAAAAAAGGGGAATCTGCTTTCCGGCTATGAGAGCGCAAAGGTTCGCCACATAACCAATGAAGAGCTGTTGGCTGCAAAGGCGGATATTCTGATTCCGGCGGCTCTGGAGAATCAGATTCATAAAGGAAATGCAAAGTCTGTCCAGGCAAAGGTGATTGTAGAGGGAGCCAACGGCCCCACGACCCTTGACGCAGATGAAATTCTGCAGGAGAAGGGCGTTGTGGTGGTTCCGGATATACTGGCGAACGCAGGGGGCGTGGTGGTATCATATTTCGAGTGGGTGCAGAATATCCAGTCCCTATACTGGACAGAGGAGTATGTCAATGAGCACTTGAAGCAGATAATGGATCAATCCTTTGAAAGCGTGGTTCAGATTTCGAAGGAAAATGGCGTGTCCCTGCGGATGGGGGCGTACCTGATTGCGGTGAAGCGTGTGGTGGAGGCTAAGAAGCTCCGGGGCGTGTGGCCGTAGAGGAATGTAATTTGCAGGGCAGAGGGCCGAAGCCCCCTGCCCGATTTTTATAGCCATTTCCCGAAATCTGTGCTAAAATACCTTTCAGAGGTGAAAAAACAATGTATTCATTCAACAGCAGAGTCCGCTACAGCGAGGTGGGCGAGGACAAACTTTTATCTTTAAATGGCATTATCAATTATTTTCAGGACTGCAGCACCTTTCAGTCGGAAGGGCTGAAGGTGGGAGTGGGCGTTCTGGAGGAGCAGCACCGGATCTGGGTGCTTTCTTCCTGGCAGATTGTGGTAGAGCGCTATCCGGCCCTTTGCGAGGAGATTCGGATTTCCACCTGGCCCTATTATTTTCAGGGATTTTGCGGATACCGGAACTTTACCATGGCAGACGGGGACGGCAGGATTTTAGCTTATGCCAACTCCCTCTGGAGCTTTCTGGATACGGATACCTGGAGGCCGGTGCGTGTTCCCGAGGAGATCGAGAAGGTGTATGTGCTGGAGGAGAAGCTGGACATGAATTACGCCTCCCGGAAGGTGCCGATGCCGAAGGACGGGGAGATGGGCAGGGCCTTTGCGGTGCAGAAGCATCATCTGGACACCAACCACCATGTGAATAACGGACAGTATATCCAGATGGCAAGGGAATACATCCCGGAGGATTTCCACATCCGCCAGATGCGGGCGGAGTATAAGCGGCAGGCGGTTTTGGGCGATATGATTTACCCGGTGGTGCAGCAGGAGGACGGGCGCTACTGCGTGGCGCTCTGTGACGAACTGGGAAGGCCGTACGCAGTGGTGGAGCTTTCGTAATAAGGACAGAAAAGGCGGCGGCAGACGAAAAAGAAGAATAACAGGAGGACGGAACCACATGATAGAACTGGGGAAAAAACAGGAGCTCAAGATTATAAAAAAAGTAGAATTCGGCGTCTATCTGGGCGAAGAGGAGAATGCCCAGGAACGGGTTCTGCTTCCCGGGAAACAGGTGCCGGAGGGAAGTGAGAAAGGGGACCGCCTCACGGTTTTTGTGTATAAGGACTCTAAAGACCGCCTGATCTCCACCACACGGGAACCGAAGCTGGAGCTTGGAGGCGTGGCCCTTCTGCGCGTAGCGGAGGTGGGGAAGATAGGAGCCTTTCTGGACTGGGGGCTGGAAAAGGATCTGCTGCTTCCCTTCCGGGAGCAGACCCGGCGGGTCCGGGAAGGAGAGGAAGTGCTTGCGGCTCTCTATGTGGACAAGAGCGGGCGTCTGTGCGCCACTATGAATGTCTATGAGTACCTGGAACAGGACTCACCCTACCGGAAGGAAGACCGGGTGTCTGGGCGTATTTACCAGATCAGCCAGGAGTTCGGAGCTTTTGTGGCGGTGGATGACCGCTACAGCGGGTTGATTCCGGAGAGGGAGTTTTTCGGGAATGCCCGGATTGGAGACTGGATTGAAGCCCGGGTGACAGAGGTGAAAGAGGACGGAAAGCTGAACTTAAGTATGCGGGAGAAGGCTTACCTTCAAATGGAAAAGGATGCCGCTTATGTGCTCCAGGTCCTGGATGAGTATGACGGCGTGCTTCCCTTTAATGATAAGGTTTCACCGGAAATTATTGAGCGGGAGCTGCACCTTAGTAAAAATGCGTTTAAAAGGGCTGTGGGCAGACTGCTTAAGGAGGGCAAAATAGAGATAACCGAGAAACGGATTCTGAGAAAATGATAAAAAACTAACAAAAATGCGAAAGTTGGAAAAAAGTGCTTTCCAAACAGCAGGATTGCGGTTATAATGATGGGAAAGAAAGGAGTGAAAGAAAAGATGAAAGTTCAAAACATTTCAAACATCGAGAAGTTCTTTGAGGTAGTGGACAGCTGCAAGGGAAGAGTAGAACTGGTAACGGGTGAAGGTGACAGACTGAATCTGAAATCCAAACTTTCCCAGTATGTATCTATGGCGAACATCTTCTCCAACTGTGAGATTCCGGAGCTTGAGATTATTGCCTACGAGAAAGAAGATATCGACAAATTAGTTTCATTCATGATCAATGGTTAGATAAAACGAGGTGATGGTTCCCGGGAGGGAGCGGTTGCCTCGTTTTTCAGATCCGGAAGAACAAAAGAATCTGTCACAGGTTCTTTTTTTTGTAGACAAAATAGAGTCCTGTTCCGGTAAGTACGGCAAGGTAAAGAAGAAGGATGGGAATGCCTATAAGATTCACCGGTTCCCCGGCGGAGATAGCCCGCACCATCCGGCTGGTCTGGGACAAGGGCAGGGCGGCGATAATCTCCCGGAAACCATGAGGAATACGGTCTGTGGTAAAAAAGGTGTTGCAGAGATAGGCCATAGGCATGATAAAGTAGTTGGAAAACCGGGGGACGTCTGCGTGATTCCTGGCCAGGAAGGAGACCACAATTCCCAGAGCGGAAAAGACGGCTCCGTTGAGGAAGAGGATCACGAAAGAAAGGAGATTAAAGGTCAGTCCGGTATCCACCGGAAGAACCAGGAAAAGGATGATGCCGCCTGCATACAGGCCTCTCAGTGCGCCTGCCAGAATCTGCCCTGCGATAAACTGCCACAGGGGTGTAGGGGAGATAATCACCTGGTCGAAGGCCTTTTCATAGAGCCTCTGTACGTTTAAATTCTGGGCGATGGCGTTGAAGCTTCCGTTCATGGTAGTGAGGGATACGACGCCGGGAATCAGGAAATACAGGTAGGGCTGGCCGTTCATGGTGCTGCGGATGCCCCAGCCGAACACGATGAGGTACATCAGCGGCGCCACCAGGGCGGCCAGTGTAATTCGGGAAAAATCCCGTATAAATTCTCTCCATTTTTCCCATAAAATTGTGCGGATTCCCATAGTGACCTCCTTGAAGTGAAAACAGTTTTGCGGGATTAGGGTGTGGAAGCGGAACGCCGGGTCAGGACAGACGCTTGCCCGCATGTTCCACAAAGACATCCTCCAGCGTAGTATCCCGCAGGGTGGATTGTCCTTCCAAGGCGGACAGATAGGAGATAGCCTCCGGCCTTTGGTGAAAATAGCAGCTGTGAACACCGTCGGGACGCATTTCATCTACCGCATAAGCTCCCAGGGCGTGGATAAGGCCCGCCGGCGTATCCGCTTTTTCCAATTTCCCTTTATTCATAAGAGCTACCCGCCCGCACAGGGACTGGGCTTCTTCCATGTAATGGGTGGTAAGAAGGATGGTAAGGCCCTGCTCGTTGAGCCGGCGCAGAAGGTTCCACATCTGTCTGCGGGAGACGGCGTCCATGCCGGCGGTGGGCTCGTCCAGCAGCAGGATTTCCGGTTCCGTCAACAGGGCCCTGCAGACCATAAGCTTGCGCTTCATGCCTCCCGACAGCTTGCGCACCGTCTTATGCCGGTGCTCCGTCAGTCCGGCGAAATCAAAGAGCTCCCGGGTCCTGGCCCGGATCTGCTTCACGGGCAGGAAGTAGAGCCGTCCCTGGTATTCCATAATCTCGTCCATGTCCATATCCTGGCGCATGGAATACTCCTGAGTGATAACGCTGACCTTCCGCTTGAGATCCTGGCGTTTCCGGGTGAGGAGCTCTCCGTCGATAAGAATCTCTCCCCGGGAGGGCAGAAGAAGGGTGGAGAGCATGCCGATGGTGGTGGTTTTGCCCGCCCCATTGGGGCCCAGAAGGCCGAAGAACTCTCCCGTTTCAATGGTTAGGTTAAGACCGTCTACAGCAGTGAAATTGTCGAAAGTTTTGGAAAGATTCCTAAGCTCAATCATGCCTCTGCCTTGGACTCCTTTGCGATGATTAAGGAATAGTAGCCGGCATCGTCGGGAATGGCGGCGGCGCTTTGGTAAATATGTTCGTTTTCCATTCCGCAGTTTTCTACCATCACCACTTCCCGTCCGCTTTCCAGGAGGCGCTTTTTGACCTCCTGCATTTTCCGTCCGGATTTCATCAGGACATAATTTCCCGGCAGGTCAAGAGGGCTGTCCAGCCGGTGTACGGCGGGAAGAATGTGGAGCTGTTCGTCCCATTCTGCCAGGGGCGTGTCCGTCCTGGCAGCGGCTGCGCAGAAGGAAGTGATGCCGCTGACCAGTGCGGTCTCATATCCCCGGGCGGCAATGCGCTTCTGGACATAGAGGTAGGTGGAGTAGATGGTGGGATCCCCCAGAGTCAGAAAGACTACGTTTTCTCCCTGCTTTAACCAGGCTTCGATTTCGTCGGCAGCCTTTTCGTGGCCCTGGTTCATAATTTCCTGATCGTGGGTCATAGGCATGTCTATGGAGAGCAGGGTTTTGGAGGCCAGCTCCGGCACGGCCTGCACGGCAATCCGGTAGGCTACGGTCTGGGCGGCCACAGGACCCGGCAGGGCAATGACCCGGTTTTCCCGGATCAGGCGGACGGATTTTAAGGTCATAAGCTCCGGATCCCCGGGGCCTACGCCGGTTCCATACAAAATTCCTGTCATAAGTATTCTCCTTTTTGATCTATGGTAAGTTGTGCATGAGACCTATTATAGGGTGGATAGAAAGATTTTTCAATAATAATTTCTCACATTTTTACAGGCGATCTTGCAATTTTGCGGTCGATGTGTTATATTACCTTCGTAGCTTCGCAGGAAGCGGGCTGCAGGTGTCATGCCGCAGTGCGGCATGGTGAAAAGGGAAACAGGTGAAAGTCCTGTGCGAACTCGTCACTGTAAATAGGGAGCGGGATGCCATTATGTCACTGAGCGATTGGGAAGGCGGCGTCTTTGTGAGGATCTATAAGCCAGGAGACCTGCCTGCAGAAGTTTCGGAAGAGTTCCACTTCCGAGGCCACGAGTAACTGGTCTCAGATGTCGGGAAAATTGTAAACATCATTGCGTCCTCTTACGAATGCCTCCGGTTACGGAAGGCATTTTTCATTACATTTCATTATGTTTGGGCGGCCTGTGACGTTCCAATCAGAAGGAGGAACAGCATGAAGGGGAAAATGTCACTATTGTTAGCGGCACTTATGGTTCTGACCCTTGGCTTAAGCGGATGCGGCAGCAAGGAAGTACAGGCTCCGGCAGAGCCTGCGGAGGCGGAGAACCAAGAGAGCGCAGAACCGGCGGAGCCTGCCGGGGCGGAAGTTTCGGATCAGGATGCGGCAGATAATGTAGCAGCACTGATTGATGCCATCTATGTGCAGCAGAGAACGGAGGAAACGGATGCCCAGTGTACGGCGGCAAAGGAGGCGTGGGACGCATTGACGGATGCACAGAAGGAACTGGTGGAAGGTGAGAATGCAGATCCGGATTATTTTGGAAGGGATACGGGAGACGCTTCCAAAGACGATCCGCTGAATCAGGATGAGATCGGAGAAAATGAACTTCTGGTTGTCAGTTTCGGCACTTCTTTTAATGACAGCCGGGTTGCGGACATTAAAGGAATTGAGGATGCCCTGAAGGCGGCATATCCGGATTGGTCTGTAAGAAGGGCATTTACGGCTCAGATTATTATCAATCATATTCAGGCCAGGGACGGAGAGAAGATTGACAATATGGATCAGGCCCTGGAGCGTGCGGCAGCCAACGGAGTGAAAAACCTGATAGTCCAGCCCACCCATCTGATGCGGGGTGCGGAGTATGACGAACTGATGGAAGCTGTTGAAGCATATCAGGACAAGTTTGAAACCGTGAAAGTTGCGGAGCCTCTTCTAGGAGAGGTCGGCTCTGACGCTACGGTTATCAATGCAGATAAGAAAGCAGTTGCAGAGGCGGTTACAGCAGAGGCTGTTAAAGATGCAGGTTATGAGAACCTGGACAAGGCCAAGGAAGACGGTGCAGCATTTGTGTTCCTGGGGCACGGAACCTCTCATACAGCGAAGGTTTCTTACAGCCAGATGCAGACCCAGATGAGCAATCTTGGATATGACAATGTGTTCATCGGAACGGTGGAGGGGGAGCCGGAGGAAACGGCCTGCGAAGCCGTAATTGAAGCGGCGGCAGAAGCGGGATACAAGAAAGTGATTCTTCGTCCCCTTATGGTAGTAGCCGGTGATCATGCCAACAACGATATGGCCGGTGAGGATGCGGATTCCTGGAAGAGTATGTTCACAGCATCCGGCAAGTTTGACAGCGTAGACGCACAGATGGTAGGCTTAGGACAGATTCCGGCCATTCAGGATTTGTATGTGGCTCATACGGCGGCAGTTATGGAGTAACAAGGGATAGAAAAATGAAGAAAAAAATCATCGGATTGGTATGCACGGCCGTTCTGGCCGGAGTGATGCTGGCAGGCTGTTCGGATAAGGACAAGAGCCAGGATGCGGTGGAACCATCTATGGAGAAAGTGGAAGACAAAGTGGACATATCCGCAGTTATTTTGAAGGACGGAACCTATACTGTGGATTTTGATACGGACAGCAGCATGTTTCATGTGAGCGAGGCCTGTGACGGGAAAGGGATCCTGACGGTAAAGGACGGGGAAATGCTCCTTCATGTGTCCCTGGCGTCAAAGAATATCGTGAATTTGTTTCCGGGGCTTGCCGAGGATGCCAAAAAGGATGGGGCCGAGCTCCTGGAGCCGACGACGGACGAGGTTACGTACAGCGACGGTATAACGGAAGAAGTGTATGGATTTGATATTCCGGTTCCGGTGCTGGAGGAAGAATTTGATTTGGCGCTTATCGGGACTAAGGGTACCTGGTATGATCACAAGGTGACGGTCTCAAATCCCCAAAAGACAGAATAGGACCAGCTGGGCTTGCGATGATTGGAAATCTGGGGGCTGCTGCAAAAACAGGACATTTTTTTGCGGCAGCCTCAGATTTATATTTATGAATGGAGAAATGGGTATGAAAAAGGGGAAACTGTTTCGAAGGATGAAGTTGGCGGCAGGTGCGGTTTTTCTGTGGTGCTGTCTTGCCTGGTTCTGCCTTCCGGTCTGCAGTGCAGGGAAGGAGGAGGGAGGGGCTCAGGCGGCACTGATAGAGATGGAGGACGGGGAGTATGCCATAGAGGTGAAACTGGAAGGCGGAACCGGAAGAACTACGGTGACCTCTCCGGCAGGAATGACAGTGATTGACGGACATGCCTATGCCCGCATTGAGTGGAGCAGTTCTCATTATGACTATATGCTGGTAGGCGGACAGAAATACCTGCCCATTCAGGAGGAGGGTTACTCCACCTTTGAGATCCCGATTACTGCTTTCAACGAGCCTATAGAAGTCATTGCCGACACCACGGCCATGAGCACTCCCCATGAGATTGCCTACAGCCTGACGTTCCTTTCGGAGGGAATTATGTCCAAGAACCAGACGCCCCAGGCTGCGGCCCAGCGTATGGTTTACATGGTGTTTGTGATCATCGCAATCTGCGGGGTGGTCTCTTTCATATCAAAGAAAAGAAGGAATGCTGGGAGATGAAAAAGAAACTGACGGCCGTTGGCCTGTGGATGGGGCTGCTTTTCATGCTGGCATCCTGCGGGACCCGGCAAGGGACGGATATAGAAACAAGGGACAGGGATATCAGTCCGGAATTGTCCTTCGATCACAGTATGGAGCTTTCCTATGCGGAAGAATTTGCGGTAGATTACTATGAAGAAGGGTATGCCCTTATTACCATTGTACAGGACGGACGGTATCTGCTGGTTCCGGAGGGGAAGGATATTCCTTCCGGGCTGGATGCGGGGATTACGGTTCTGCAGCAGCCTTTGGAGCGTATTTATCTTTCCGCATCTGCGGTGATGGATATGTTTGTGGCTGCCCAGGCCCTGGAGGCCCTTCGTTTTTCGTCCTTAAAGACAGATTCCTGGTATATTACAGAGGCCAGGGAGGCTATGGAGCGGGAGGAGATTCTTTATGCAGGCAGCTATGCGGCTCCCGACTATGAACGGATCCTGTCGGAGTCCTGCGGCCTGGCCATTGAGAATACCATGATCTACCATACGCCGGAGGTCCGGGAACAGCTGGAGAAATTCGGGATTCCCGTGCTGGTGGATTACTCCAGCTACGAGGCGGAACCTTTGGGACGGACGGAATGGGTGAAGCTTTACGGGCTTTTGACGGGACGGGGGGAGGAAGCCGAAGCAGCCTTTGAAAAGCAGAAGGAGGCTTTTCTGGCAGTCAGCGGAGGAGAGCCCTTTGGGAAGACGGTAGCCTTCTTCTACATAACTACCAATGGGGAGGCCAACGTGCGCAAGTCCTCGGACTATCTGCCCAAGATGATCGAGCTTGCCGGCGGAAGCTATGTGTTTGCGGATCTGGGGGACGGGGAGGATTCCGCCTCTTCTACCGTGACTATGCAGATGGAAGAATTTTATGCGGCGGCCCGGGATGCGGATTACATTATTTACAACAGCACCATAGACGGGGAACTGTCCGCTGTGGAGGAGCTTCTGGCAAAAAGCAGTCTCCTGGAGAATTTTAAGGCGGTGCAGGAGGGAAATGTCTTCTGTACCACGAAGAATATCTACCAGTCTTCCATGGAGCTGGGAACTATCATTTCGGATATACATAAGATGCTGGCAGGGCAGGAGTCAGAAATGACTTATCTCTACCGATTGGAGTAAAGCGATGGCAAAAAGACGGAATATAGCAGCGTTTATGATACTGACGGCTTTGGCGCTGTTTTTCCTGGCGGTAAACCTGTGTGCGGGCAGCGTCTCCATCCCTTTTGACCAGGTCTTGGGGATTTTGGGAGGGAGAGCTTCGGACCCGGTATTTTCGGATATTATTCTGCAAATCCGGTTTCCGAGAGCCCTGGCGGCGGCCATTCTGGGCGGTGGACTGGCTCTGTCCGGTTATATGCTGCAGACTTTCTTTCACAATCCCATTGCAGGGCCCTTTATTCTGGGTATTTCCTCCGGAGCCAAGCTGACCGTGTCCCTGGTAATGGTATTTTTTCTGGGGCAGTCCCTGAAGCTTGGCTCTCTGGCCCTTATCGGGGCGGCGTTTGCAGGCGCCATGATTTCCATGGGATTTGTGCTTTTGATGGCCCGGGTTATGGATCGCATGTCTATGCTGATTGTCAGCGGCGTGATGATTGGCTATATCTGCTCCGCCATTACAGATTTCGTGGTGACCTTTGCGGAAGATGCGGACATTGTGAATCTCCATAACTGGTCCAAGGGAAGTTTTTCCGGAATCAGCTGGGATAATGTGGTGATTCTGGCTGTTGTGATCTTTGCGGCTTCCTTCTGGGTGTTCCTTATGTCCAAACCCATCAGCGCTTATCAGATGGGAGAGGCTTACGCACAGAATATGGGGCTGAACATTCCTCTGTTCCGTACCTTTCTGGTGCTGCTGTCCAGCGTGCTGTCTGCCTGTGTCACCGCTTTTGCAGGTCCCGTTTCCTTTGTGGGGATTGCGGTTCCCCATCTGGTAAAGCGGCTGTTCGGCACCTCCCGGCCGCTGCTTTTGATTCCCGGATGTTTTCTGGGGGGAGCGGTTTTCTGTCTCTTCTGTGATCTGCTGGCCCGGGTGCTCTTTGCTCCCACGGAATTAAGTATCAGTACGGTGACGGCGGTGTTTGGCGCCCCGGTGGTGATCTTGATGATGATACGCAGCAAGAAAGAGAAGGCGGGGTAGGAAGGTATGGAAGAGTTTTATTTTTATACGGAAGGCCTGGCGGTAGGCTACAATGGAGTTCCTCTGATTAAAAATATTGAGATCCGCCTAAGACGGGGAGAGATTCTCACCCTGATCGGGCCTAACGGTGCAGGGAAGACCACCATCCTAAAAAGCATTATCCGGCAGCTGGAGCCCCTGGGGGGAGTGGCCGTACTGGACGGAAGCCGGATGGGGGAGATGACGGGAAAGGAGCTGTCCCGGAAATTGTCGGTGGTTCTCACGGAGCGGGTGCGTCCGGAATTGATGACCTGTGGGGATGTAGTGGCTACGGGGCGGTATCCCTATACGGGAAAATTCGGAGTTCTGGGGAAAGAGGATCACCGGAAAGTGCAGGAAGCCATGGAGCTGGTAGAGATCGAGGAGCTTAAGGACCTGGATTTCGTAAAGACCAGCGACGGGCAGAAGCAGCGGGTGATGCTGGCCCGGGCCATCTGCCAGGAGCCGGATATCATTGTGCTGGACGAGCCCACTTCCTTTCTGGATATCCGGTATAAACTGGAGTTTCTCTCCGTTCTCCAGAACATGTCCCGCACAAGGGAACTGTCCGTGATTATGTCCCTTCATGAATTGGATCTGGCGGAACGCGTTTCCCACCAGGTGGTCTGTGTCCGGGGAGATAAGGTGGACCGTTTCGGCCCGCCGGAGGAGATCTTTGTTCCCGGCTATATCCCGGAACTCTACGGGATTACGGCCGGTTCCTTTGAAGCTCTCACAGGCAGCCTGGAGCTTAAGCCGGTGAAAGGTGTGCCGGAAGTGTTTGTGCTGGCCGGAAACGGAAGCGGAACCCCTGTGTACCGCCGTCTCCAGCGGGCCGGCATCCCTTTTGCTACGGGGATTCTCTGGGAAAATGATGTGGATTACCCGGCAGCCCGTGCTTTGGCCTCGGAGGTGACGGTCCTGCCGCCCTTTGTCCCGGCTGGGGAAGAGGCGGTTTCCAGGGCGCAGAGGCAGATAGACGGCTGCGGGAAAGTGATCTGCACGGTGGATTTGGGAAGCTTAGGTGCGTGGGGGGACCCTTTGAGGCTGCTTTGGGAATATGCCAGGAATCAGGGAAAGTTGTGAAGCGAAACACTTGTCAACTCGGCAGGGAAACAGGTATAATAGAGGTAAAGTTTCGAAAGCGAGAGTTGTATAAGCAGATGGAGAATATAGAGATTTCGGTCGTTGACAATATCCGGCAGATGTATGAGGAGCTGTTTTCTGCGGAGAAAAAGGTGGCAAAGTATATTCTGGAGAATAAGCAGGAAGTGGTGATGCTCAGTGTCTCGGAGCTGGCGCACAAGAGCGGGGCCAGTGAGGCTACGGTGGTGCGCATGTGCAAACATCTGGGCTATGACGGTTATTTTCAGATGAGGCTTCTCATGTCACGGGATGCGGGGCAGTATAAGTCTCCCCAGCCGGCTACGGGAATTCCGGTGTCCTCCCAGCAGATTTTTGCCGGCGACAGTGAGCGGATTCAAGGGCTCTTTGAGTCGGTGAGTACGGAAACTCTTCTGAAAGCGGCTGATTTGCTGATCAAGGCGGAGACAATACATATTGTCAGTGTGGGAAATAATATTCGCATTGTCTGGGATCTGGGCTTTCGGCTGGAACGGAACGGGCTGAAATGCACCTACTCCATATTGCCGGAACAATTCTTCAATCACATTTCCCTGGGAAGCTGTAATGACGTAATCTTTGCAATTTCCAGATCCGGATCTTCCACGCAAGTTATCCGGGCGGTAGAACTGGCTCATAAAAAGAGGATGAAGATTATCATTGTGACCGGGGAGCTGAATAAGCCTCTGGTGGAACATGCAGACTGTATTCTCCGGGTGTTGGAGAAGAAAGATAATCCTATGTCCTGCATGCGGCCGGATTCTCATCTTCTGGAATTTGCCGTCAATGATGCCCTTCTTTTTGCCGTTAAAAATTATCACATGATTGTGGATAATCTGAACGGGGAAGAAAGTAGCGAGGCGGTTAATGATGTGGATCTGCTGTTGAGTAAATACAAGCTTTGAACAAGAAAAGGAAATAAGAGGGAATTTCTGTCTGCCTGGATGGAAAGCCGGAAGGCTGGATATTTTAAACCATATCCAGTCTTTTTTTTGTGCATTAAGAAGAAATAATTTTTCTTTAATGAAAAATTATTTCTTTTAAAGGAGATAAATATAGCTATTTAGACGAAAAATAAGAGGAATATAAAAAAATATTTCATTAAATATTGACATTGATGAAAAAATATTTTATCATAAGGTTAAAAGAAAGGAAAAGGGGGATTGTATGATACAAGCATTCCGAATCGATGAAAGATTGATTCATGGACAGGTGATTGCCACCTGGCTGAAAACGCTGGGGACTACGCATCTGATCGTTGCCGACGATAAGGCGGCCGGGGACGAGATGCGGCAGCGGACGCTGAAGCTGGCACTGCCGGCAAACGTTAAATGTCTGATCAAGGGGGTGGAAGATGCAATCAAGATCCTGGAAGATCCCAGATGCAGCAAGATGAATATCCTGCTTATTACCGGAGATCCGCAGAACGCACAGAGACTGGTGCAGGCGGTGCCGGGGATACCGGACATTAATCTGGCCAACTATGGGAGCATCACAAAACCGGAGGGGAAGGACAAGATCAGCATATCCAAGATGGTTTATCTGGACAAAGAAGATGTTCAGGCCGTAAATCAGCTGATTGACACAGGGAAGACCGTATTTACACAGAAGACGCCTCAGGATCCGAAGAAAGTGATCGGCAGGCTGTAATGGAAGAAGGGAGAGGATAAGAATGGCACAGGCATTGATCGTAGCATTGATTTATTGGGCGTTGATTCTGCTTTACCGGTTTGGAGCAAACGGCATGGCGGACCGTCCCATTGTAGTAGGACCCATTGTAGGTCTTGTATTGGGGGATGTGGTGACCGGAACCCTCATAGGAGCCCAGCTGGAAGTGATTTATCTGGGAATTGTCAATGTGGGAGGGGCGCAGGCCACGGATACCCTGTACGCGACTACCATGGCGGTAGCTCTTTCCATTATCTCGGGGATTCCACAGGAAGCGGCTATTACACTGGCGATTCCCCTGGGATTTATCGGGCTTTTCATGCTCCAGGTAACCCGTATCTTTTTTGCATTTATGTGCCCGGTCCTGGATCGGATTGCGGAGAAGGGAAATTCCAGGGCCTATTCCACTGCATATATCTTACATATCGTAGTGGGATACGGATTTGGAGCAGTCACTATCTTTGTTGCGCTTCTGGCAGGCGCCGATGCCACCCAGACTTTTATCAACGCACTTCCGCCCTTTATAATGAACGGCATGAAAGCGGCCGGTGGCATGCTGCCTGCACTGGGCTTAGGTGTGCTTTTGAGCATGATCTGGGATAAGAAAAAACTCATCTATTTCGTACTTGGTTTTGCCATTGTGGTGTACCTGGGAGTTCCCATGGTCTGCCTGGCTGTGTTCGGCGTCTTCCTGATGCTGATGGATCTGTACCGGAATCAGGATATGAAGAAACTGCAGAAGGTACTGGCCGGAAAAGGAAATGCCGCAGACAAAAATGAAGAGGAGGAATTTTTCGATGAATGAGAACGGGAAGAAGTCGTCATTAAAGCAGATCCTTAGAAGAAGCTGGGCGGTAGGCGCCGCATACAACAATGTGCGGGGACAGGGCCACGGCTGCCTGTTTGTGCTCTATCCCCTGCTGGATAAACTATATCCCAATCCGGAGGATCGGGAGAAGAAGATTGAAGCCGTTAAAAGGCATGAGGTTTTCTATAATATTACACCCCAGGTGAACACCTTAGGCCTTGGACTGTTTGCAGCCATGGAGGAAAAGATTTCGGAAGATGAAAGTTTTGATACCTCCACGGTCAACGCCATCAAAGCGGCTATTATGGGACCGGCCAGCGGTATCGGAGATGCTATGTTCCAGGTGACCATCCGTATTGTGGCGGCCAGCATCGGCCTGGGCCTGGCCCTCCAGGGAAATCCCATGGGTGGCCTGCTGTTTTTCTTGATTTTTAACGCCTGCAGTTATTTTGTACGCCGGTATCTCTTAAAACTTTCCTATGAGAGCGGAGAGAAGCTGGTGGCGGAAGCGGCGGAGAGCGGCATTATCCAGATGCTTAGCAGTGCGGCGGCAATTATCGGACTTTTCATGGTAGGAGGCATGGTTGCCAATACAGTAAGTGTTAATTTTGCCCTGAGATGGGAGATGGGCGGAGGGGAAGTAACCCTGCAGAGCTTTTTTGATGCAATTATGCCCAAGCTGGTTCCCCTGTTTCTGACTCTGGGGGTTACCCAGTGCGTGCGCAAAAAGGTGAACGGCAATTTGATTATGCTGGGAATTATTGTGCTGGGGATCCTGGGAGCCTTAGTCGGGCTGTTTTAGACATTATTTATGAGGAGGATATGAAATGTTAGTAACAATGGCGGAAATTTTAAAGAGAGCGAAGGAGGGGGGCTACGGCGTTACCGCACCCAATGTGCAGAGCGAGGATACGGTCCGGGCAGTGATCCGGGTGGCGGAAAATATGAATGCGCCTATGATCATTGATGTGAATACCTTTGTCCATCCGGATATTCCCTGGCTGATTCATATGACCCGGGAGCTGGCAGCCCTCTCCAGGGTGCCCATTGCCATCAACCTGGATCACGGCAGGAGCTATGAGGATATTATGATTGGACTGCGCTCCGGTTTTACCTCCATCATGGTGGACCGCTCCAGTATGCCCTATGAGGATAACGTGCGGGAGACGAAAGAGGTAGTGAAGATGTGCCATACCTTGGGGATCAGCGTGGAAGCGGAGCTGGGCCATGTGGGACAGGGCATGAATTACGAGGTGGACGGCGTCCGGGATTTGACGGAGCCGGAAGACGCCGCAAGGTTTATCAGGGAGACCGGCGTGGACTGCCTGGCGGTAGCCATCGGTACGGCCCACGGACGTTATAAGGGCAAACCCCACATTGATTTTGAGCGCCTGGAGAAAATCGTGGAGGCCTGCGGGGATACGCCCCTGGTGCTTCACGGCGGAAGCGGTACGGGAGACGAGAACCTGGCCAAGGCTGTGCGAAACGGTATCCAGAAGGTGAATCTGGCTACGGAGCTGGTGGTGGCCGGAAAGGAAGCCCTGGAGGAATTTTTCAAGGATCCCAATTTTGATAAATGGAAGCTGATCCCTGCCTTTATTAAAGGTTACGAGGATCGCCTGGCCCACTACGTGAAATTGTTCGGCCAGGACAACCAGGCATGGACGGAATAAGAAGAGGGCACTATGGTTAAATTTCTGATTGCATCCCACGGACATCTGGCAGGCGGGCTGAAAAGTACCCTGGAGATTATTCTGGGGGAAGAGGCGGCTTTGGATGTGACGGCGCTTAATCTCTTTGTGGAGGAGGCGCCGGGAGCGGAGAATGGGAAAGCCCGGATAGAGGAATATTTTGCAGGACTTGGAGAAACAGATCAGGCAGTTGTATTTTCCGATATTATGTACGGCAGTGTGAACCAGATGCTGATGCCCTATACGGATGATGCAAGGATCTTCCTGCTAAGCGGTGTGAATTTCCCGCTGGTTTGTGAGATTGTGTCGGCTGTGGCCTATTCCGGGGAAGAGGTTTCTATGGAAATGCTGCGGGAAATGGCAAAGAAAGGCCGGGAAGAGCTGATATTTGTCAATGATGCGGTGAAACAAGAGACGAAAAAAGACAATGAAGATTCATTTTTTGAGTGAAACGGAGGAAAGGATTATGATTCGAATTCAAGATGCCTGCGGAAAGACGGGAAAGACGGTGGCGGTAAGGCTTTTGCCGGATACGGATCTCATTGAGGGGATTGAGGCGGCCTGTGAGAAGAACGGGATTAAGTATGCTTATGTAACCTGTTTCGGAAGTTTTAAAAAGACCGGCTATATGTATCTGGTGCCTAAGCCCGAGGCGAAGGTGGGAGCAGGATACGGAGATGTACTGAAATGTGACGGCCCCATCGAGTTCCTAAACGGGACCGGTGTGGTCTGCCAGAAGGATGAGAAATACGATACCCATTTTCATGCCACTATGTGCGACGCTTCCGGAAAGGTTTTCGGCGGGCATATTGTGAAGGGAACCACGCCGGCACTGACCACGGTGGATCTGGTGATCTTTGAAGTGGAAGACGTAAAGATGTTGCGGGTCAGCGATGAGGAGACGGCTCTCACCCAGTTCTTCCCCACGAAATAGTATGAGAAGGACAGGTGTGATTGCAGATGATTTTACGGGGGCAGGGGATATTGCATCCTTTTTTCGGAAAGGGGGAGCAAGAACCCTTCTGCTCACGGAAATTCCGGCGGCTTTCCGGGGAGACTACGATTGTGTTGTGCTTGCATTGAAAACCCGGAGCGTGGCGCCGGGGGAAGCAGTCGGGCAGGTGAAAAGGGCTGCCGCATTCCTGAGGGACAGCGGGATGGAACGTATTTATTTTAAGTATTGTTCCACCTTCGACTCCACCCCGGAGGGAAATATCGGGGTAGTGTCGGACTTTCTGATGGAAGAACTAAAGGTTCCCTTTACCCTGCTCTGTCCCTCCCTTCCGGTGAACGGGCGGACGGTGAAAGAAGGGATACTCTATGTCCATGGAGTGCCTTTGGCGGAAAGTCCTATGAAGGACCATCCCTTAAATCCCATGTGGGCATCCGGCATCCCTAAGCTTATGTGTTCCCAGAGCCGGTATCCCTGCTTTGTCTTGAAGAGAGAGGATATGGTTTCAGGCAAGGTCCGGGAGATCCTGAAAGGGTATGAAGAGAAGTACGAAAAATTTTATCTGGTACCCGACTACGAGGATGAAGAAGACGGAAAAAGGATTGCGGAGCTTTTCGGGGACTGTGCACTTCTGACCGGAGGAAGCGGCCTGGCGGAGTATCTGGCAGACGGACATAAGAGGGAATATCCGGAGGTGCGGGAAGGGACAAAAGATCCCAAGGCTATACTTTTGTGCGGCAGCTGTTCCCAGATGTCGGGAAAGCAGATTGCCTATTACCGGGAAAAGGGATATGATACCTACGGTGTAGATTCCAAGAAACTGGCAGATGGAAGCCTCCGGTCCAAAGATGTGTTTGATTATGTGCTAGAGCATAAAAATGTCCTGGTCTACAGCAGTGCGGCAGGAAAAGCCCCGGGTCTGGAAGCGGGGACGGAAGATTTTTACCGGGAATCCCGGCTTATGGAGGAACTGATGGCGGAGCTGAGCCGGATGGCTGCAGAACAGGGGTTTGACCGCATTATAGTGGCAGGAGGGGAGACTTCGGGGGCAGTTACCTTAAGGCTTGGCTACGGGGCCTACGAGATCGGGGAAAGCGTTGCTCCGGGAGTGCCTGTGATGCGGCCGTTGGAGAACCGGAAGATGACCCTTATCTTAAAGTCCGGGAATTTCGGGAAAGAAGATTTCTTTGAGAAAGCCTTATGGGAGGGGCGGATATGAGTATAGAGGAAAAACGAAAAGAGACCTTGTGGTGTGCCCATAACTTGTTTGACCGGGGACTGGTCCGGGGATCTACGGGGAATATCAGTTTTTTTCACGAAAGCAGAATGTATATTTCCCCAAGCGGCAGCTGCTTTGGGCGGCTTGCCGGGGGGGATTTTGCAGAAGTTTCCCTGGAGGGAGAAATCTTAAAGGGAAAGCCCAGCAAGGAGTACCCCCTGCATCTTATCTTCTATCGGCAGGGAGAGGGAAACGGAGCGGTGATCCACACTCATTCCCT
>ERZ779622.584-NODE-584-length-20056-cov-5.065297_pt1 | contig 20056 bp, 19 predicted proteins | sample MGYA00514188_ERZ779622 | MGnify/ENA primary metagenome ERZ779622 (study PRJEB29562, sample SAMEA4376702) | mouse gut metagenome | isolation source: Cecum | study: EMG produced TPA metagenomics assembly of the A DSS colitis mouse model was used to assess the... | reverse complement strand
GGACAAGGCGGAGAGAATCTGGGGGCAAGACAGGGAAGTTATACGGAAAAGTATATGACCATGGTGGTGGCGAACGCGATGGCGGAAGAGCTGCGGAAGTATGAGGGAGTGGAAGTCTACATGACAAGGACGGAGGATGTGGATCTTACACTGCAGCAACGGGCGGATTACGCGAAGGAAGTGGGAGCGGACTTTCTGTTCTGCCTGCATTTTAATATGTCGGAAAATCATACGCTGTACGGTACGGAGGCGTGGATATCCGCTTTCGGAAACTGTTACGCCCAGGGGAAACGCTTTGGGGAATTGTGTGTGGATGAGCTCTGCACGCTGGATCTTTACCGCCGGGGCGTTAAGACGAGATTGGGGAAGGACGGCACGGACTACTACGGAATCATCAAACACTGTGAGGAATATGATATTCCGTCCTGCATCATCGAGCACTGTCACCTCGACAACAGGGAGGATGCGGGAAGGTTTGAGACCACGGAGGCGATGAAAAGGCTGGGGGTTCTGGACGCGACTGCGGTGGCGAAATATTACGGCCTGTATTCGTCGACCACAGGGGCGGATTACCGGCGCTTTGAGGTGCCGAAGGTGGAAATTCCGACCGGGGTGATGAAGCCGGACGATACGGAGCCGGAGGATGTGTCCCTGACCTGCCTGCGGGTGAAGGAAGAGACCGGGGAGATAAATATTCTGTTGACCGGAAACGACCCGGACAGCGGTCTTTTGTACTACGATTACAGCATAAACGGCGGAAAGAATTACAGTGCCCTGCAGAGGTGGGAGGCGGGCGGAAACGAGCTGGAGTGTACGTTAAAAGTGCCGGTGGATCAGGACATTGAGCTGAAATGCCGGGTCTACAACGGTTACGATCTGGATACGGAGACAGAGACGCTGACGATTCCTGCGCTGCAGGGGAAGAAGAGCGGCAGTGCGGAGAACCCGGAACAGACGGAAAATATATCACAGGATATAACGGTTTCCGGTCAGGAGACAGAGGGATTGCCGGGGGAGACCGAGGAGGCGGTGGAAGCTTCGGGCAGTGTCCATGAGATCAATATGGGCTGGTATGAAAGGAAAGACGCGGAAAAAGAGAGCGAAAAGATACTGGTCAATCGTTCGGATATCTCCCAGTTTTTATGGCTGATGATACTGGGATTGCTGGTGGCCCTGCTCATCTTGCTTATCATAACGAGATCGGTATTCAGGAAAAAACAGAAAAGAGCAAGGTATAGAGGCAGAAGGCGATAAGGCTCTGTGTCAGCTTGTGGAGGCAGTAGTTTCCGAAGGAGAGATCGGTATCCCGGATGCAGGTGTAGGTCTGAGCGAAGCAGGAGAGGCCGCCGAAGGTGAGCATCACCATGGAGAGAGCAGGCGGGAGGATGCTTTCGGCCAGGGAAAGTCCGCTGGTGATCTCCAGCACGGGAGCTGCAAAGGCGGCGAGGCTGTCCGGGGAAGTCAGAGGGAAGATTGTTTTGAACAGACCTGAGATCTGTCCAAGGGGCAGATTGCAGACGATAAAGAAGATCATATAGCCTCCGAGCCTTGCGATGGCGTCGCAGGCGGAGGTGACGGAGGCATCCAGGGCGGAGATGAAGGAGGGATGGCGGCTTTCATCGGATGCTGCTCTCAGGTGAGCCCATGGGCCGGGCTTTGGCAGGTTTTCGGAGAAAAAGGAAAAGCGGCGGTAGACCGTGCGGCGCAGGATGAGGCCATACAGCAGCGGGATGCCGAAAAAGGAGATTACGACAGCGATTCGGAGAAGACGGTTTTCGGCGCCGCCGGATAAGCCGAACAGAGGCAGGGCGAAGCTGAGCAGATAGACAGGGCCGATATTGTTGCAGAAGGAGAGCAGATACTGTGCCCGGGGTTTTGACAGTTGCCCGAGGCGGTACTGCTCGGCTATGGTTTTGGCACCCAGGGGAAAGCCGAAGAGGAAACCGAGAAGGAGCGTTGTGCACATGGTACTGTCTATGCGGTAGAGTCGTCCGAGGACGGGAGCGACGGGAAGGGATATCGTTCTGCCCAGGTCAAGCCTGACGATCAGGCCAGAGAGCACCATAAAAGGGAAGAGCGATGGTATCATTTTTTCAAACCACAGCGTTAATGCCAGCGCCGCGAAGGAGCAGGCGTCGGCGGGGGCTCGGAGAACGGAGATCGTGAACAGGGAGAGAAAGAGGAGCTGGGGTGCGACGAGAAATCGGGAATTTTTTTGCGTCATGTCAAAAGGAGGAGCAAGGATATCGCTCTTAGGGCGATATCTGCCGTCTTGTTTTCTTGTTTTAAATATATGTGGAAAAAAAGAAGTTAGAAGAATCAGAGGGAAAAGCGCATGGTACGACTGGATAAATATCTCTGCGACGCAGGCGCAGGAACACGGAGTGAAGTGAAGGAGATAATCAAAAGAGGGCAGGTTAAGGTGAACGGAGAGGTCTGTAAGAGACCGGAACAGAAAGTGGAGGAGAGCACGGCGGTTGTTGACTATTGTGGTCAAACGGTTGTTTACGAAGAGCATACTTATGTTATGTTTTATAAGCCGCAGGGGATTGTTTCCGCCACGGAGGATAAAAGGGATGAGACCGTCCTGGACTTTCTGCGAAAGGAGTGGGAGAAGAGGGAAGACAGACCTTTCCCGAAGGGACTGTTTCCGGTGGGCAGACTGGATAAGGACACGGAGGGGCTTTTGCTTTTGACAAACGACGGGGCTCTGGCACACGAGCTGCTCTCCCCGAGAAAGCATGTGGTGAAAACCTACGAGGTGACTATGGAAAAACCGCTCCACGCGGAGGAGGTCCTGACGCTGGAGTGCGGCGTGGACATCGGGGATGAAAAGCTCACGATGCCGGCGAGAGTCAATGTGCAGAAAGACGGGAAGATCCATCTCGCGATCACAGAGGGGCGTTATCATCAGGTGAAGCGGATGCTCACCGCCGTCGGAAACCGGGTGCTGCATCTAAAGAGACTGCGGATGGGGACATTATATCTGGACGAGGATATGGGGCCCGGGGATTACCGTCTGCTGTCGGAGGAGGAGGTCGAAAGTCTTAAGGATAAGCTGCCCTCCCTGGAAAATGTTGAGGCGGTGATTTTCGATGTGGACGGTACGATGGCGGATTCCATGTGGATGTGGAAGCGGATCGACAAAGAGTATCTGGAGAGATTCGGGATCCCTCTGCCCGATACGCTGCAGGCGGATATCGAGGGATGGAGTTTTTATGAGACAGCGGCTTACTTCAAAGAGCGTTTTCATCTCGAGGATTCCGTCGAGAAGATCATGGCGGACTGGAACGAGATGGCGTGGGAGAAGTATGAGAGGGAAGTGCCGTTAAAACCCGGCGTGCGGGATTTTATGAAGCTGTGTAAGAGCAGGGGGATCAAAATGGGGATCGCCACCAGCAATTCGAGAGAACTGCTGGAGAGGGTTGAGCGGATACATGGGCTGACGGAGTATGTCAGCTGTATTCGGACCGGCTCCGAGGTACAGAAGGGAAAGCCTGCGCCGGATATCTATCTGGCGGTGGCGGAGGAACTGCAGGTGGCGCCCGAAAAATGTCTTGTGTTTGAAGACCTTGCGGCAGGGATCATGGCCGGGAAGAATGCCGGAATGAAGGTCTGCGCCGTGCAGGACGCCTACTCCCTGGATTCGGACAGGGAGAAGAGACGGCTGGCGGATTACTATATCGAGGAGTTCGGGCAGGTCGTGGAGCGGGAGAGGCTGCGGTGATTTCGAATGAAGGTTACAAAAGCGGCAGGTAATCAGAATGTCAGAGAAAGCGGGGATAAAATATATGCAGAGATGGGAAGGGCTGAAGTATGCAAAACGGGATGGAAGGGAAGAAGTGAAAAGGCTGTAATATGAAGAAGGATACAGAGCATGGAGACGGAAGGTTTTCTCCCGATATCCAGGGAGGACATGGAAAAACAGAATATCGAACAGCTTGACTTTGTCTATGTGATCGGGGATGCCTATGTGGACCATCCCTCTTTCGGACACGCCATCATCAGCAGAGTGCTGCAGGCTCACGGCTTTTCAGTGGGGATTATCTCCCAGCCGGACTGGAAGAAAGATGAGAGTATTGCGGTTTTGGGACGGCCCCGCCTTGCCTTTTTAGTTACGTCCGGAAATATGGATTCCATGGTGAACCACTATTTTGTCTCCAAAAAGAGACGCGGGAAGGATGCCTATACGCCGGGCGGCATGGCGGGAAGGAGGCCTGATCATGCGGCTGTGGTCTACAGTAATCTGATCAGGCGGACTTTTAAGGACGTGCCGATCATACTGGGGGGCATAGAGGCCTCCCTGCGGAGGCTGGCACACTATGATTACTGGTCGGATTCCTACAAGCGCTCGATCCTGCTGGACGCCGGAGCGGATCTGATCAGCTACGGCATGGGGGAGAAGAGCATCGTGGAGATCGCGGAGGCGTTAGACGCGGGAATTTCGGTGAAAGATATCACGTTCATCAGGGGAACAGTCTACCGGACGCAGGATATCTCTTCCGTCTACGAGGGGATCGTGCTGCCGTCCTTCGAGGACTGCAAAACGGAGAAAAGTCTCTATGCGAAGAGCTTTATGAGGCAGTATGAAAATATGGATCCGTTTCAGGGAAAAGCGTTAATAGAACCTTATCCGAACAAGATGTTTGTAGTGCAGAATCCACCCTCGGAGCCTTTTTCCATGCAGGAGATGGACGATATCTATGATCTGCCCTATGTGCGGGCGCCTCATCCCTCCTATGAAAAACTGGGCGGCGTGCCGGCAATGGCGGAGGTGAAATTTTCGTTGATCAGCTGCAGAGGGTGTTTCGGCGGCTGCAATTTCTGTGCCCTGACCTTCCATCAGGGGCGGATCGTGCAGGTGCGGAGCCATGAATCTCTGCTGAGGGAAGCCGAGTGGATGACCGTGCAGCCGGATTTCAGGGGATATATTCACGATGTGGGAGGACCGACAGCGAATTTCAGGCATCCATCCTGCGCAAAACAGCTGCAGGCGGGAGTGTGCAAAAATAAGCAGTGCCTGTTTCCGGAGCCCTGCAAAAATCTGGACAGCAGCCATGAGGACTATATAAATTTGTTGCAAAAACTGCGGAGACTGCCGGGGGTGAAGAAAGTGTTTATCCGTTCCGGTGTGCGGTTTGACTATCTGCTTCAGGAAAAGAGTGACAGATTCCTGAAGGAGATGATACAATATCATGTGAGCGGTCTGTGCAAAGTGGCTCCGGAACATATTTCCGACCGGGTGCTTTACTATATGGGCAAGCCGAAACGGCAGGTTTATGACAGGTTTGTCAGAAAGTATGAGGAGTACAACAAAAAATTTGCCCTTCGGCAGTATCTTGTCCCATACCTGATGAGCTCTCACCCGGGGGCAGGGCTGAAGGAGGCGGTAGAGCTGGCGGAATATCTGCGGGATACCGGACATCAGCCGGAACAGGTGCAGGATTTTTATCCCACGCCGTCCACGCTCTCCACGGTGATGTTCTACACAGGGATAGATCCCAGGACGGGGGAGCCCGTATTTATAACGAGGAATCCACGTGAAAAGGCGATGCAGAGGGCGCTGATGCAATATAAGGATCCGGAGAATTATGAGTTAGTCAGGGAAGCGCTTTTGCGGTGTCACCGGGAGGATCTGATCGGATTTAGCCCCGGATGTCTGATACCTCCTGGAAGGATGGGCAGGACAAAACGAAGGGCAATAAAGAAAAAACGGCGGGAAAAATGAGGAGATAAGATGTTCTGGAAAAATGAAAAGGGAACTTACGGATATATCGAAAAACAGAGAAGATGGGAAATGATCAAGACACTTTTGATGTTTGGGGTATCTATCGCGCTGTATGCGGCGGGGTATATCGCCACAAAATCCAATAAAAATTTTTTGACACTGGCGGCGGTTCTGGGATGCCTTCCCGCCAGCAAGAGCGCTGTGAATATGATCATGTTTTTTAAGGCGAAAGGGTGTTCCGCCAGGATGAGAGAAGTGATCGGTGAGAGGGCGGAGGGGCTGTGCGGCCGGTATGATCTGTATGTGACCAGCTATGCGAAAAATTTTCAGATCAGTCACCTTGTGATGAAAGGAAAAAATATTGCCGGTATCACAGAACAGCAGGATTTTGATGAGGCGGCGTGTTATCAGCATGTGAAGACGCTGTTTGCCCAGAACGGGTTCCACGATATCACGGTGAAGATATTTAAGGACAGAGAAAAGTATCTGGAACGGCTGAAATCCCTGCGGGAATCGGAGATGGATGACGACAGGGAGTATGATGAGAAAGTGCTGGAACTGATGGAGAATCTGTCGCTGTGAGCAGCTTCTTCTACGGGGAAAAAAGACTATGCGGAAATTTGTGATAACAAGGCAGGAGGAGGGGCGGCGCTTCGATAAATATCTGAAAAAGCTTCTGCCGCAGGCGTCGTCCGGTTTTCTGTATAAGATGCTCCGAAAGAAAAATATTACGTTAAATGAGAAGAAAGCGGCGGGCAGCGAGGTGGTTGCGGCGGGAGATACCGTGGAACTGTTTTTCTCGGAGGAGACATTTTCAAAATTTTCGGGGAAGCTGTCCGATGAGGACAGGGGAGAGCGCACAGGAGCGGCGGATCTGTCCTATCGGAGAGCTTTCCGGAGGCTGGAAGGTATTTCCGTCGTCTATGAGGACGACAATATACTGGTTTTGAATAAGCCGGCGGGCGTTTTGTCCCAGAAGGCGGAGCGGGGCGATGTCTCTTTGAATGAGTGGATGATCGGCTATCTGCTGGAAAAGGGCGAGATGACGGAGGAGGAGCTTTCGCGCTTCCGCCCATCGGTATGCAACCGGCTGGACCGGAATACCAGCGGGCTTGTACTCTGCGGAAAGAATGTCAGGGGGAGCCGGTTTTTGTCTGAAATTCTGAGGGACCGGAGTTTGCATAAATATTATTTGACTTGCGCCCAGGGAAGAATAGAAAGAGAGCTTGTGCTGGACGGCTATCTGCGAAAAGAGGAGGAGAGAAACCGTTCGGAGGTTATCGGGACAGATGCGTACCGGAAGCTTGTTTCGGCAAGGCCGGATGCCCGAAAGAAGTACAAAAGGATCGAGACAGTGATAGAGCCTCTCGCCTATCGAAAGGAGAGGGACTGCACAGAGCTGAGGATCCTGCTGGTGACTGGAAAGAGTCACCAGATCAGGGCGCACCTTGCCAGTATAGGGCATCCTGTGTTGGGGGACAGAAAGTACGGGTGGAAACCAAAGCGGGAGGAAGAGGGGGCTTTCCCCTTTCAGTTTCTCCATGCATACCAGGTGGAATTTCCGGAGACCGAGGGGGAATTTGCCGGTCTGTCAGGGAAACGCCTGACGGCGCCGGAGCCCAAGTGGTGGAATGTGTGATGTAATATATGATGAAATAGTGTGAGTTTTGGCACAGAAGATACGGAAGGAAGGGGCGAAAGAGATGAGACGGGAATGGAGATCGGATTTGACAACGGGAAATGTATTTGGGACACTGCTTTCGTTTTCGATCCCCTATTTTTTCTCCTATTTTCTGCAGACACTGTACGGGATGGCGGATCTGTATATCGTGGGGCAGTTCGACGCGGTGGAGAGCACTACGGCCGTCTCCATCGGCAGCCAGATCATGCATATGATCACGGTGATGATCGTGGGGCTTGCCATGGGAACTACGGTTTCCATCGGCCATGAGGCCGGGGCAAAAAACGAGAAGCGGATGTTCGCGGCTATCGGAAATACAGTGGTTTTGTTTTTAAGCCTTTCCGTGTTGTCCGCAGTGATTCTCACCCTGTGCATCAGGCCCATTGTGTCGGTGATGTCCACGCCGGCGGACGCGGTGGAGAGCACGGTCGCCTATCTGACGATCTGTTTTATCGGGATTCCCTTTATCACCGCCTACAATATTATCAGTTCGATCTTCCGGGGGATGGGGGATTCCAGAAGCCCCATGTATTTTATCGCGGTGGCGTGTGTCTCCAATATTGCGTTGGACTATCTTTTTATCGGCGCGCTGGGGATGGGAGCGGCGGGCGCCGCACTGGGGACGACGCTGGCCCAGACGATCAGTGTGGCGGCAGCGCTTCTGCGCATCAGGACGGACAAGGGGATGCGGCATATCAGGCTGTCTGCGGAGGATTTCAAGCCTCAGAGGACGGTGATGGGGAAGCTTCTGGCGATCGGCGTTCCCGTGGCAGTGCAGGATGGGTTTATCCAGATATCCTTTTTGCTGATCACGGTGATTGCCAACAGAAGGGGGCTTTTCGACGCGGCGGCAGTGGGTGTGGTGGAGAAGATCATCGGCATTCTGTTTTTGGTGCCTTCCTCGCTGCTCTCCTCCGTGTCGGCGCTGGCGGCGCAGAATATCGGGGCCGGAAAGAAGGAGCGGGCGAAGCAGACGTTGAAGTATGCGATGATCGCGGCGGTGGTTTTTGGTACGGTTTCGGCGCTTCTGATGCAGTTTTTTGCAGAGCCGGTGGTCGGCATCTTCCGGGGCGAGCCGGAGGTCGTGCGGCTGGGCGGGCAGTATCTGAAGGGCTATGTATGGGACTGTGTGTTCGCGGGCGTGCATTTTTGTTTCAGCGGGTATTTCTGCGCCAGAGGAATGTCGGGGCTTTCCTTTTTGCATAATGCGATCGCGATCGTCTGCGCGCGTATTCCGCTTGCCTACCTGGCATCGAAACTGTTTGCGGACACGCTGTTTCCCATGGGACTTGCGACGGTCACCGGCTCGGCGGTGTCGGTGGTGATCTGTGTGATTGCTTTTGTATGGATCGAGAGAAAGGCGCGCGTCTATAAAGTCAGTATTTAAAAAAGAAAGATTGAGTGGTGAAAAATGCCCACATGGAAGAGCAGGGGACTCCGGGGTTCCGCCCTGGAGGATATGATCAACAGGACAAATGAAAAATATGCGGAGGCAGGCCTGGCGTTGATCCAGAAGATTCCAACGCCGATCACGCCGATCAAGATGGACAAGGAATCCAGGCATATCACGCTGGCCTACTTTGACCAGAAGAGCACGGTGGACTACATTGGGGCGGTACAGGGCATTCCGGTTTGTTTCGACGCGAAGGAGTGCGCTGTGGACACGTTCTCCCTGCAGAATATCCACGACCATCAGGTGGATTTCATGCAGAAGTTTGAAAGACAGGGAGGTGTGGCCTTTTTTCTGATCTACTATACGCACAGGGATCAGTTCTATTATCTGCCCTTTGAGATGCTTTATTATTTCTGGGACAGAAAACTGAAAGGCGGCAGGAAGAGTTTCCGGTTCGACGAGCTGAATCCCGAGTATTTCATTCCGTGCAGACAGGGGATTTTGATTCCGTATCTGGATATGCTGCAGAAGGATCTGGACGACAGGGCTTGACAGGGGTGTTTTCGTTCTTTATAATTGATACGTTGATTTGATAACGAATTATTGCGGTGACGCGTTATTGTGATAAAGTACCAGGGGTGAGGAAATATGAATCGGAATCTGTTACATACACCGGAGGGTGTCAGAGATATTTACGGCGGGGAATTCGCGGGAAAGTTGAAATTGGAAGAGTTGATACACGGGAAGTTTAAGAACTTCGGCTATCAGGATATCCAGACACCGTCATTTGAGTTTTTTGATGTGTTTTCCAGGGAGATCGGCACGACGTCGTCCAAAGAGTTATATAAATTTTTTGACAAGGAAGGAAACACACTGGCGCTTCGGCCGGATTTTACGCCTTCCATGGCGCGCTGCGCCGCAAAGTATTTTATGGAGGAGACATTCCCGATCCGGTTTTGTTATGCGGGAAATACGTTCACCAATATTTCGAGCCTGCAGGGGAAGTTGTGCGAGGTCACCCAGATGGGGGCGGAGCTGATCGGGGACGGCAGCGTGGAGGCGGATGCGGAGATGATCGCCATGCTGATAGAGTGTCTGAAAAGTGCGGGGCTTTTGCAGTTTCAGGTGACGATAGGACAGGCGGACTATTTCAGAGGGCTCTGCGAGGCGGCGGGGCTGCCCGAGGAGACGGAACTCGCCCTGCGGGAGAACGTCAGCGGCAAGAATATCTTCGGTGTCGAGGATATTTTAAAAGAGCAAAGTATTGCGGAAGAGTACCGGGAGGCGTTTCTCAGGATAACGGAGCTGTTCGGCTCTGTGGAGGTGCTCCACAAGGCGGAGGAGCTTGCCTCCAATGAGCGTTCGCTGAAAGCGGTAGAACGGTTGAAGCAGTTGTACGGGCTGTTGACGGTCTATGGGGTACAGCAGTATATATCCTTTGATTTCGGTATGCTCAGCAAGTATCATTATTATACCGGCGTGACATTCCGGGCGTACACTTACGGCGTGGGGGATGCCATCGTGAAGGGCGGGCGGTACGATAATCTGTTAAAGACTTTCGGAAAGGATGCACCGGCTGTGGGTTTTGTGGTGGTGTTGGACGATCTGATGACGGCACTGGCGAGCCAGAGGATCGCCTTGTCCGTGGAGGAAAAACATGCGGTGGTGGTCTATGAAAAGGCGGCGTTTGCAGAGGCGCTTGCGCGGGCGAATGAACTGCGGGGGGACGGCGTCTGTGTGGAAATGATGCAGAAAAATGCGGGGAAGACGAGAGAGGAATACCGGAAGCTGGCGGAAAAACGGAAATGCCTGATGGAGTATTTTGGGGCAGGGGAAAGGTAAATTATGAAGAATGACGGATATCTGACTTTCGCATTGGCGAAAGGCAGGCTTGCGAATAAAACACTGGAACTTTTGGAGCGGCTCGGGATCACCTGCGAGGAGATGAAGGACAAGGATTCCCGGAAGCTGATCTTTGTCAATGAGGAACAGAAGCTGAAATTTTTTCTGTCCAAGGGGCCGGATGTGCCGACCTATGTGGAGTACGGCGCGGCGGATATCGGCGTGGTGGGAAGGGATACGATCATGGAGGAAAACAGACGCGTCTACGAGGTGTTGGACCTGAGGTTCGGCAGATGCCGGATGTGCGTCTGCGGGCCGGAGTCGGCGGCGGAGCTGTTACAGCACCATGAGCGGATCCGGGTGGCGACAAAGTACCCGCTGATCGCGAAGGAATATTTCTATAATAAGAAACATCAGACGGTGGACATCATCAAGTTGAACGGTTCGGTGGAGCTGGGACCGATCGTCGGACTGTCGGATGTGATCGTGGATATCGTGGAGACCGGCGGGACATTAAAGGAAAACGGACTCGGTGTTCTGGAGGAGGTCTGTCCTCTGTCTGCGCGGATGATCGTGAATCCGGTGAGCATGCGGATGGAGTATGAGCGGATCAGTGGACTGATCCATCGGTTGAAGGAAGAGGTCTGTGAATGAGAAGGATTTACAATGAAAAGCAAGATAGGGTGAGTGAAATTGTATTTTTGAGATGTGATGGAAATAACAAGGATTTTATAGAAAATTGCAGGCAGCTTGACGAAGATTTAGATTTGCGGGTGGGAAAAATAATTAAACGAGATAAATATGTTCAATATAACCTGATTGATAAAATAAGTGAAGCGATAGTAGTTTACCGAGGCAATCATCCGATTGGCGGTGGTTGTATACGTTCTTATGATGAAAATACGATAGAGCTAAAAAGAGTGTTTGTTATACCAAATGAACAAGGAAAAGGAATCGGAACGGAGTTGGTTTCCAGGTTGATAGAGTGGGCGAAAGAGCTGGGATATAAGAAAATGATTTTAGAAACCGGAGAACTTTTAGCGGAGTCCTGTCATGTATATTCAAAATTAGGATTTAAGAAAATTCCTAATTATGGTGCGTATGTAGATATGCCGGAATCTCTCTGTATGGGAAAGAATTTATTTTGATAAATTGGAAGTTGGAAATAAATGGGGCAGAAGATATGATATTGGAGAATAAGTATCCTGTATGTGAATTTGATACCGGTAAAAACCCGATGATTCAGCAGGCGGATTTTCTGGCAGAAAGTCTGCCGGAAAGGGGATTCCGTTTACAACAGGAAAGACATGGACGAGCGATGCCATATACAGAGAAACTCCGGATATGATCGAACGGAGACGAAGCGAGGAATGTATAACCGTGGAAATGGAAGCGGCGGCTTTTTTGCGGTGTCCCAGTATTATAATATTCCGCTTGCCCAGTTATTGTATGCCGGCGATGATGTGAGCGGTGAGGCATGGGATTCCCGGGAATGGAATATGCAAAAGGATATAAGATATCGTTTGCTTTCTACTGCGGTTGAGATTGTGAAGAAATTATAGCAGGTCGTATATTGGACAACAGCAAACAACAGGTACAGGAGGAATATCGGAATGAGAATCATAGAGCTGACCGGAGAAACAAAAAAGAATATACTGGAGGATCTGCTGAAACGGAGTCCCAGTCATTATGGGGAGTACGAGGAGACGGTGAACGGGATCATTGAGCAGGTCAGAGCGAGAGGGGATCAGGCGGTTTTTGACTATACAAAGCAGTTTGATAAGTGTGAGCTGACGGCAAAGAACCTGGTGGTGACGAGGGCGGAGATAGAGGAGGCCTACCGTGCGCTGGATGGGGAGCTGATCGGGACGATGAAAAGGTCGGCGGAAAATATCAGGGCGTACCATGAGAAGCAGGTCAGGCAGAGTTTTTTTGCGACGAAGCCGGACGGCTCCATCTTAGGACAGCGGATCACACCGCTCGGGCGGGCGGGCGTCTATGTGCCCGGCGGAAAGGCGGCGTATCCCTCCAGCGTGTTGATGAACGTGGTGCCGGCGAAGGTGGCGGGGGTTGCGGAGATCATCATGACGACGCCGCCGGGAAAGGATGGGAAGGTGAATCCCGGAACGCTTGTGGCGGCGGATATTGCGGGGGTGGACAGAGTCTATAAAGCGGGCGGAGCCCAGGCGATCGCGGCGATGGCGTTCGGCACGGAGTCCATCCCGAAGGTGGATAAGATCACCGGGCCCGGCAATATTTTTGTGGCGCTGGCGAAAAAGGCGGTGTTCGGGTATGTGAGCATCGATTCGGTGGCAGGCCCCAGCGAGATCTTGATACTGGCGGATAAATACGCGAATCCCAGATACGCGGCGGCGGATCTCTTGTCGCAGGCGGAGCACGACGAGCTCGCCAGCGCTATTCTGATCACGGATTCCATGGTATTTGCCGAGAAGGTTTCGGAGGTAGTGGAGAATTTTACAAGGCAGCTCTCCAGGGAGGAGATCATCAGAAAGTCGTTGGATAATTACGGTTATATTCTGGTGGCGGAAAGCATGGATGAGGCGGTGGACGCGGCGAACGATATAGCGTCGGAGCATATGGAGATCCTGACGAGGGATCCCTTCGAGACCATGACGAAGGTGAAAAACGCCGGGGCGATCTTTTTGGGGGAGTATTCCTCGGAACCTCTGGGGGATTATTTTGCGGGACCAAACCATATTCTGCCGACGAACGGGACAGCGAAGTTTTTCTCGCCGCTCGGCGTGGATGATTTTATCAAGAAGACGAGCATCATCTCCTATTCCAGGGAAGCGCTTTTGCGCGACCATGAGGATATCGAGCGGTTTGCAAAGAGCGAGGGGTTGACAGCCCACGCCAATTCGGTGGCGGTGCGGTTTCAGTGAGAGGTTTCAGATTGACATGATCGAAGTTTTGTTTGGTGAGAGCGAAGCCGGCGCCATGAAAGCGGCAAAAAATAAAGTAGTCATCGGAACGGTAAACGGTCCTGTGTCCGTCTGGATGGCGGGGAAAAAGACGCCACCAAAGAAACCGTTTGCCGGTTGGATCGAGGGGACGGCGAAGGAGGTTGTCTGTCTCAACTTTATGATGGATATAGGAGATATCGCGGAACCTGTGGAAAGTCCGTACCGAAGGGAACTGATCTATTCGATGTATGCGCAGGATCAGTGGGCGCAGGAGGAAGAGGCAGAGAGGGAGTTGAGAGACGTCAGCGATCAGTATGCAAAGGAACTGCAGCGTCTGAAACATTTTTTGGAGGATAGGGAATCTGTCAGGATATGGTACAGCGATGCCCCCTATTCCAGATGCGGATTTTACAGTCTGTGCCGGATGCTGGAGGGGTATGAGAACGAGATATCGGCGGTGAAGCTTCCGGAGTATGTGGTTCGCGATAAGGCGATCGTCTCCTATCACAGTTGGAATGATATCCCGGCGGAGGAGTTTGCGGCATTTTTGCCCTGTGAGAAGCCTCTCTCCAGGAAAGAGATACGCATGTATGCCATGCTGTGGGACGGGTTGGTTGAAGAGAACAGTCCCCTCCGCGCTGTGGTGAACGGAAAAGTTGTCAGTGTTTTGGAGGAATTCTATGATTTTCTGATATGGAGGTGGCTGGGGGATGCTCCCACAACGGAGGGCAGAGTGATCGGCAATATCCTCGGGCACACACAGATCGGTGTGGGGGACTGGTGGTATGCCCGGCGGATCGAGCACTATATCGGACAGGGGAAGATAGAGATTGTCGAAGATTCGGAGAATAAATATGCGAGGGTGATCTGCGTCGTAAGCTGAGCCGGCGGGCACAGCGGAGATACTCAATGGTGTCATTGACTGCATGTATATTTTAAAAGAGAAAGGATCAGGGGGCAAAGAAATGACGACACAGAGAGAGTATGCGGCGGCAGTGATGGAGGAGTGGCTTTCTCATCCGCAGGAGCTGGGAAAGAAACCGGCGAAGCTGGAGATAGCGGGAGAGTTTGATCTGCACGATCTGCACTATTATATTTTTAAGTTTAAAAAGTCGATTTTAGGTTCCTGGAAGGTGGCCGTCTGCGGCGGCTATGAGGGCGATGGCGTGGGACATTGCGGCCATATTTACAGCGAGATGGAGGATTATGATCCGTCCACGGCGCAGGAAAAATGCGTGGCGATGGTGGAAAAGATCAGAAAATACTGGATGGAGAGGGCGAAAGAACAGGAAGAGGGAGATGACAGCGCGAAATCCGCAGGAGGAAGTTTTGTGGGATTTGTATTGTTGTCTTCGCCGGAGTTTGATGTGGAGAGATTCCGGGCGGTTCTTCGGGAGGACTGGGGGATCGAATGTCCGGAGGATGCCGCAAATCCGAGGAGTGAAAGAGACGGTATCGCCCTTGCCTTTGAGGTAAATGGCATGATGGCTACGGTGGGGCTGATGGAGGCGAAGGTTCCGGGTGGGGAAGCGGAGTACTGGGCAAACAGCAATTTTATGACCAGGGAGGCATCCATTGCCGCCGCAAAGGCCCATCAGGCCCATCTGTTGGTGGCAGTGCTGGGAAGGGGACATGCGCCTCTGGAGGCGGGGGAGCTTTTTGTGAAAGTGGCCTGTGCCTGTCTGAAAGCGCCGAATGTTCTGGGAATCTATGACTGTGGTACGGTATGGATGCCGGAGCACTTTATGGAGTCGGCGATGGTTATGAAGGAAGGGGAGCCGCCTTTGGGCGATCTGGTGTTTGTGGGACTATATCGGGATGAGAAGGGGGTCAGCAGTTGGACAAACGGTATGCGCTCCTTCGGCAGAGAGGAGCTTGAGATTATACACAGCAGCCGCCAGCCCTCGGAAGTTTATGATCTGATGTGGAATGTTTCCGCTTATCTGATCAGACATGGAGCGGTTCTGCGGGACGGGGAGACGCTCGGTTTTACCGCAGACCAGAAACTGCCCCTTAAACTGTCAGAGGGTGTTTATGTGGAAGGGCAGTCCATGAAGATTGGGTTTTAGCGGGTGTCGGCTATTGTAATGGCGCGAAAAAAATGTTATTGTCTAATGGAAAAGGAGTGAAGGATGAAAAAAACATGGGTTGCTGTTTTAGTGGTATGTATGGTTTTTATAAGCGGCTGCGGGAGCGAGTCAGTGAATCCTTATTTTAATGCGACAGTGCTGGAAGTATATGAAAAATCCGTGCTGGTGGAACCCTTCGAGGGAGAGGAAGAGCTGCTCAGCTCCGATCAGGTTGTTGTAAACACGGATGTGGAATCGACGCATGAGATTCCTGAGATGGAGGAGGGGACGACGGTCCGGATCGTGTACAACGGAGATATCGCGGAGACATACCCCGCTCAGATCAATACGGTTTTTGCGATATATCCCGTGGATGAAACGGGGGAGCTGATCGAGAAGGCTGAGTAAAGCGGATAGATGAATTTGCCAGAGGAAGACCGATGGAGAGGATCCTTTGACTGTGAGATGGATATGATATGGGAGAGAGTATGAGAACAGCAAAAGTAGAGCGGAACACAAGAGAGACAAAGATAGCTATGGAACTGAATCTGGACGGGCAGGGGACCGGAGATATCTCCACGGGGATCGGTTTTTTCGATCATATGCTGGAGGGATTTGCGCGGCATGGCTTTTTTGATCTGAAAGTGCGGATCGACGGGGATCTGCAGGTGGACGGGCATCACAGCGTGGAGGACTGCGGGATCGTGCTGGGGCAGGCCATCAGGGAGGCGGCAGGCGATAAGAAGGGCATGAAGCGGTTCGGGCAGTGCATTTTGCCGATGGACGAGACATTGGTGCTGTGTGCTGTCGATATGGGCGGCAGGCCGTGGCTGAATTTCGACGCGGCGTTTACGGCGGAGCGCGTGGGGTATCTGGACACGGAGCTTGTACATGAGTTTTTCTATGCGGTCAGTTACAGCGCCGGCATGAATTTACATATTAAGGTGCTGGATGGGCAGAATAACCATCATATCATCGAGGCGATGTTCAAGGCGTTCGCGAGGGCGTTGGATGAAGCGACTGGGATGGATGGGAGAATTACGGATGTACTGAGCACGAAGGGGACACTGGGATAAAAATATGAAGAGACTGATTCCATGCATATATTTATATAAAGAAAAAGCGGTAAAAAATTTCAAAGATATGACAGTAGTGTCGGAAAATCCGGTGGAACTGGCAAAGACCTACAGTGAAAATGCGGCGGATGAGCTGATCGTCTTTGATATGTCGAAGGGCGATGAGGAGCATGAGAGAGCGCTTGACAGGATTAAGGAGATCTGCGCATCCATCGAGATCCCGGTGATCGGGGCGGGAAATGTGGCGCGGATGGAGGATATTAAGAAGATCCTTTATGCGGGGTGTGAGCGGGCTGTCCTGAATTATGACAAGGAAGAGAATATTGAGATCACCGAGGAGGTGTCCCAGAAGTTCGGGAAGGATCGGATATACCTCTCGTTTACAAAGCCGGAGACGCTCAGCGTTCACAGACAGTTGATCGATGCTTATATCTCCGAGACGATCTGGATCGCGCAGTCGGGCAGGGTGAAGGAGACGATGCAGTGCCTGAACGATCCGACCATCATCGTGATGGATAACTGTTCCCTGGAGGGGATGTCATGGATCTTCCAGAATCCGGCGGTGGATGGCATTTCGGGCAATGCGATCAATGATAATTACAAAGACCTGTATTCCATGAAATCGGTGTTCCAGGAGAACGGCGTGGAAGTGAAGGTGCCGAAGGGGAAATTGTCCTGGGCAGATATGAAACAAAACAGCGACGGCATGGTGCCGGTGGTGGCACAGGATTATAAGACCGGTGAGGTGCTGATGGTTGCCTATATGAACGAGGAGGCTTTTGAGCATACGCTGCGGACCGGAAAGATGACTTACTACAGCAGAAGCCGGCAGGAGCTCTGGATCAAGGGGGTGACCAGCGGGCATTACCAGTATGTGAAATCACTGACGGCGGACTGCGACTGTGATACGATCCTTGCGAAAATAAGCCAGGTGGGTGCGGCCTGTCATACGGGAAGCCGTTCCTGTTTTTTCAATGAAATCATGGCGCAGGATTTGAAGGAGGCGGCGAATCCGCTGAAAGTGTTTGAAGAGGTGATGAAAGTCATCGAGGATCGAAAAATTCATCCAAAGGAGGGCTCTTATACCAATTATCTGTTTGACAAAGGGTTGGATAAGATACTGAAAAAGCTTGGGGAAGAGGCGACAGAGATCGTGATCGCGGCTAAAAATCCGAATAAGAACGAAGTGAAATATGAGATATCTGATTTTCTCTATCATATGATGGTGCTGATGGCGGAGAAGGGCATCAGCTGGGAGGAGATCACGAAGGAGCTGGCGAACCGGGAGTGAGACTTCCGGCGCGGAGAGAGATGACAGATCTTGACAGAAACAAGAAAAGGGAGCGGAAAACCGTTCCCTTTTGCCATTATTATAATACCATAAAAATGCATAAATTTCAAGTCTGGTAATGAGATTGGCGCAGTGTTATAGTAGTTTCCAATGAAAACAGGGGAGGCATGCCTATGGGAAAAAACTGGATGACATTACTGCAAAATCAAAATGGCTTGAGTCGATTGATGGAGACGAATCAGGCGACAGAACGGTTTGGCTTAGCTTTGACAAGTCAGGATGCGGAGCTGATCCTGGAGGAGAGGGGGAATGTGCTGCGGGAGATGAGAAGGGTGGAGTTCGGAGAGGGGATCATTCCCCGGATCATCCATGAATTCTGCGATTCGGCTTACATCGATCAGAGCAATTATGTGGAGACGCTCCTCAGACTGCAGGAGATATTTTATCTCTATAAGAATGAGATGCTGGATGAGATTTCAGACAGTGAGCTTCTGCATTTTATGAAAGAACAGTTTGAGTCGATCTGTTTCGGGGATCTGGACTATCTGGAGGGGACGTGCCTTTCCAATTTTGCGCAGGCGGTCCGGGCGGGGTACAGTGGGTACAAGAGATCGGAGGGCCGCGGCGAATACGAAAAGTTCGATGAGGTGACAAGGTGGGATTATGATCTGTATTTTGAAGCGCTGAAGGAGCTTTGTTGGGGCTGAGATAAAAAGAAGTACGGTAGATGATAGAGAGAGGAGGAAATCGATATGGAAGCGGAAATGACTGATATAAAGATGGAAGAGTTGGTGTCGATCGTGGGAGAGCTTACAGGGAAATATACGGGGTATGAGAGCACATCAATCACTTACGAAAAGGCGGAACAACTGATGGGGGCTGTTTTGTACTGCATCAGGGAAGTCGGGCAGGCAGGGGGAGGTACGGCAGTTTTCTTAAAAGAGATATCGGCGGGATTGCTGTATGAAAGAGGGGCATTTCTTGTCGAGGAGAAAACAAAAAAGGCTCTGGCGCTGTACAACGAGATCCTGCCGGAGTTCGACTCCTATGGAAACCGGTTTTTGCAGGACACGTTTGCGGAAGGACTGCCGGAGTTTTTTCGGCGTTACGACTGCAAATTTGAACCGCAGGATACAATACTGACGCTGGATTACCCGGTGATGAAAGATATGTCCGGCTGCACGGGGATCGACAGGATTTACGAATATATTCTGTGCATTCAGGAGGAGCAGAGGTTTTTGAGAAAGTTTCCCCGGGAGTCTGTGATCCGGATTCTGAAAAAATATAATACGGAGTATGAGGAGACGCCGGACAATATATGTGAGATCGTCATGAGAAGGTTGGAGGAGGAGTTTTCCGCGCCGGAGGAAGTTGTTGAAATTTGTGATTGACCGGTGAGGATGAAATAAAACATGACATATGATGTCCTGTTTTTTGCGTTATACTATTTGAAAAGAACACCATATTTTTCAGGGAGGCTGATATGAATTACATCCGTATTACAGAAGAAAATTTGGACAGGGAACATATATGCTGCGCGATCTCGAACAACAGAGACGTGCAGGTCATGTCCAAAAAGGTATGGCTGAGGGATCGGCTGGGTGAGGGGCTTGTGTTTCTGAAAGGGGATGTTCGCGGGAAGTGCTTTATCGAGTATATCCCGGCGGAATATGCCTGGGTGCCGATTCTGGCGGAGGGCTATATGCATATCAACTGTTTCTGGGTGGCGGGTTCCAGCAAGGGATGCGGGCACGGGGACGAGCTTTTGGAACAGTGTATCGCTGATGCGAAAGAAAAGGGAAAGGCGGGGCTGACGGTAATCGCAGCGGCTAAGAAGAAACCGTTTCTGGCAGATCCGAAGTATCTCGCCCATAAGGGATTTCGGGCTGTGGATGTCGCGGAGCCCTTTTTTGAGCTGTGGTATCTTCCGTTTACGGAGGAAGCAAAAAAGCCGGGGTTTAAGGATTGCGTGAAGACGCCCGGATGCGAGGGGCAGGGATTTGTCCTGTATTACACAAACGGCTGTCCTTTTACGGCAAAATATGTACCGCG
>ERZ779622.579-NODE-579-length-20225-cov-12.660089_pt1 | contig 20225 bp, 28 predicted proteins | sample MGYA00514188_ERZ779622 | MGnify/ENA primary metagenome ERZ779622 (study PRJEB29562, sample SAMEA4376702) | mouse gut metagenome | isolation source: Cecum | study: EMG produced TPA metagenomics assembly of the A DSS colitis mouse model was used to assess the... | reverse complement strand
TATTTATCACCTTCCCTCTTAAAAAGCACAGGACACCCGAACCTTTCCGGCTTGGGTGTCCTGTCTGCTTCTTTCTTTATTTCTGTCCTGCACACTCTTTTTTCTTCTCCATTGCGATTTTCTCATGGATATTTGTGTTGTATAAATTATAGAGGTCCGTCCCTTTCTCAATGGTATTGTCAAAAGGGATTACCACGTTTCCGCACTTCATAAGCCCCATGCCGCTTGACGTGTTGGTTACAAAGCGCAACTGCGCCTCCGACACGCCGATAACCTCTGCCATGCGTGAACTGTCCGTGTTCGCCTGCTTCAAGAGTGCCACAAACTCCGAGTTGGCAAGCATGGTAGTAGCCGTATAATTTTGCAGCAGGTCAACGATATTCTGCGTGATCCCGGTACACAAGCCGCCCTGTTTCCGCACTTTCTTCCAAAGCTGCTGTAAATACTTTGCGGAATACTCCGAATTTAACAGGACGTGGAACTCGTCAATATAGAGCCATGTCGCAATGCCCCTCTTGCCGTTTGCAATGATGCGGTTCTGTATGCTTTCCATCATTACAAGCATGGTGATAGGCGAAAGTTCCGTACCCAAATCACGGATTCCGTACACCGTAAAGCGGTTATCCACATCAACATTTGTCTGGTGGTTGAATATATTCAGCGAACCGTTGACAAACAGTTCCAGTGACAGCGCTATATCCCTTGCCTCGTCCTCCGGCTGGTTCATCAGTATCTCATAAAAATCGGACATGATCGGCACATATTTCTCCCTGTTCCTTGCAATCTCAATGTAGAGCTTGCGCACACAGCGGTCAATAATGGACTTCTGCCTTGAATTAAGGCTTTCCCCCATGCACTGTTCACACAGTCCGAGCATAAATTCGCCTTTTTCCCTTATCATGCCCTTGCTGTCGTTCAAGTCAAGACTCCATACGTCCATGTCAAGCGGATTGACATAGTTATCCGTGTAGGTTGACATATTTACCACTGTCCCGCCGTAAGTCTGGGCAATGTCAAAGTATTCATTCATCGGGTCAATGACGATAATCTCATCATTGCCGGAGAGGAACACGTTGCCCATTTCCATTTTACAGAAAAACGACTTGCCCGAACCGGGAACGCCGAACACAAAGCCGTTGCCGTTAATCAGCTTTTTGCGGTTCCCGATATTGATGTTTTTCGATACCTGATTGATACCGTAATAACACCCCTGTTTGTCGTTCAGTTCCTGCACGTTGAAAGGCATCAGCACCGCAAGGCTCTGTGTCAGCATGGTGCGCATGGTTTCCACCTGCCTGACCCCAATCGGCAGCGCAGTATTTAAGGATTCCCTCTGCTTCAGATAGTGTTCCTCTATCGTGACGGAGTTGCGCTTGCCTATGGTTTCCACCGTTTCCGTCATGCTGTCAAGCTCCTCTTTCGTGTCCGCCATAAGGATAACCGTCACGGACACATAATAAAGGCACTGGTCATTTTCCCTTACGTCGTCCATGATTTCCTCAATCTCTTTCTTCTCAATCCTCTTGTTATACGAGATTTCCGATGAAAAATCGTTGTTTTTGTTCCTCACACGCTGCTGCCTGATGATGTCCGACTCAATGCCGAGGTACTTCTTCTGCAAAATCTTTGTTGTCATGTCCTTTGGGATAGGGACAACATCAATGCTTGTAATGGAATGTACCGGAAGGCTTGTGATCTCATTCAGGAAACGGTCTGAAAGGCTGGACGGGTATTTCTTGATGAACAATGCACGGCAGAATTTCTTTTCGTCCTTGAAATAGTCCGGGTAAAACTGTATCATGCCGTTGCACAGGTCATTGCGGAAGTCCGCACCGACCTTCCTTGCCTCCCTGATGTCAAAGTCAAAGCTGCCCTCATCCCCAAGATGGTAGTAGTCATACAGCACCTTGATGCGCTCATTGCCGGAAAGCGGGACAATCTCTGCGCCAAGCTCCCCGAACGCCTTATGCACCGACGCCTCAATGGTTGCAAACTGCGCCTTTGCCTCCTCAAAATTCTTGCGCTCAATGGTAATGGTAAGGTAACGCTCCTGATCGATTCCCTGCCTGCCTTCATGTATCTTCTGCTCCATGATGTCGTTGTAGATCTTTCGGAACCCATTATAGCCGTCATTCTTCTTCTGTAAGAACACATAGTCCCTGACCTGCTCCATGTCCTTGTTTTTATTGTTGATTGTGATCTTGAAATTCACGTCCAGCGAATTTAAAAACCTGCAGTAACGCTCAAAGATGTCAATCTGCTCCGTTTCGTTGGTAGTGGTGTAATTGATGTCCTGAAAACGGTAACACTTTGAGAAGCGGTTCCTTGCCACCTCAAAAATGCCGTTCTCCGCCACCTTCATGATCTCAATCGTCTGTTGTATGGATTTCGGAGTTTTATAAAGCGGTTCACTTGCTTTTTTCAGCTCCTTAAATCCGTCTGCAAATATGCCCAAATCTGACCTCCTTTTCCATGCTGTTTTCAGCATTGCCATAAGGTATTGCAGCCGGAAAGTCCCGGCTGCATGATACCGGAACTTTCCGACCAGTAAAGGTCAGTCATTCCATTTATAGTTGCTTCTTTTTATCGGTTTCTGTACGGCGCTGTTCCCCCATACTCTGAATCAATGGATTTCCTCCTGATGTCTGATCCTGTACACAATCACGCCGACTGCGGCTGCAATGACTGCAACAACAGCAGCGACTTTCCCTGGAATGCCTTTCTTCCATGTCCTCTTTTTCATGCGCCTGCCTCCTTTCCTTTTTATGCGTTCCTTAATGCCTTGCCCTGTAAATGGCTGTGCCGATAATGGCTGTCACTACAACTGCAACGATCCCTGCTACTGCTTTCACTGTTTTCTTTTTCATTCTCATTTCCTGCCTTTCTTATTTTTTTTGCTGGTTTTCTTTTTTCCGCTGCCTTTCTTTCTGCCCTTCTTCTTATCCGCCTTTTTTTCCGCTTCTTCTTCCATGCGGATCTCACGGATTGTTTCCTCCCCTTCGGTGGACACATAGGCAAGCGGACGGTTGGCAAAGAGCATACGCATCTTTCTCCCCATATACTCGTAAAACCCCATGCCGTTGAATGAATAGAACCCTCCAAGCGCTATCGGGGCGGCAACCGGGATTGCCACATACACACTGGGGGTAAGACCGATATAGCGGTACAGCAGCAGCACGATCCCGCCGCCCGCCGCAACCGACGCCACGGAGAAGATAAGCTGCTTTGCCGTCAGCCCCATGACAACCGATTCCTTATAACGGTCTATATCCTTGTTGATTTCAATTACCATTTTTACACCTCCTGCATAAATTCCCTATCTGCTCTTTTCCTTTTGCTCCGGCTTTTTATCCAGTCCGTTTACCTGCTCATATGCCGCCATTCCGTCCGGGCAGAGTCCACGCATCTTTTCCACATTGAACTGATAAAGGGGATAACTGCAATACCCGCTTTTCTGCATCAGCCCTGTAAACTCGGCAATCCCGTTTTTCACAAGGAAGTCCTCAAGCTCCGGCATATTGTTTGTATCCACAAAGGCACAGTAGGGCGGTACGGAAGAAAGCAGGTTTACCGTCACGTCGCCATAAGGCTCCGGGAAGCCGTCCTCTGCTGTTGTCATTCCTACATAAAGGCTGTTGTTGTCCACGTAGGTGTTGACTGTCAGCGTCACATTTTCCGTAGTCCCAAACTGGGTTTTCAGTTCCAGCGTCCCCTCCGTTTTATTTTCCTGCGCCTGCTCTTTTTCCTCCGCCTGCACTGTTTCCGGTTCCACTGGCGTATATTCCGAGCCGTTCCGTTCCATGATTTCTGCAAACTGGCAGATGTGGTACAGGTTGTTGCCGACTTCCGTATGATATTCGTCAATATAGCGGCAGACACGCTCCTGTTCCCCGCCGCCTGAATACCTGATTTTGATCTTCTCTCCATCCGCAATGTGGAACAGTTCATCATACCTGCTGTTGATGAACCGGATACCCTTTTCTGCCTTACTGATATGCTGATCCAGCCATTCTTTCACATAACAGTGGATTTCAACATTATCATTTTCTTTTGCAGGATTGCAGCGCATCACATAGGCATACTTTTCCGTATCCGCACGAAAACCGTACTCCGTTGCTTCCTTCCCCTGAAATGCGTTCTGCGGATGACAGGCTGTATATTCACGCATCGTATCCAGATTCCGCATAAATCCGTCTTTGTCAGAACGCAGGCTATTCAGGAGGTTTTCCAGCCCCTCCTCAAATTCCCTTGTTTTCCATCGTTCATTTAAGTCATAAAATCTGGAATAGAACTCTTTATCACTCTTATATCCCCCATACATGACGCCAATGCTTCCTGTCTGCCCGCTGATCTGCATACTCTGCCTGTAAGTGTATTTCTGTTCCGCCTTAGTCAATGGTCTTATTTCCATACAGCCCTCCTATAATCCTAATGCCTTGCTTGTAAGCGACTGCGCTCCTTTGACGCTTCCCACGGTAAGGGCAATCGTAAAGGTCATCTCACACAGGTAAATGAGCGTTTTCGCCCAGTCTGCGTAACTGCCCGTAAAGGACGGAAGCCCCGCACTGATGAAGGCATTGCACAGCATGATTGCCAGCGCCATCGTGACTGCCTCAAACACCACGGATAAGAAATATTTGGCGTAGGTGCTTGCCGTATTTGCCACGTTCCGGTTGCCTGCCAGCGTGGAAAAGGCAATGGAGCCAATCGGCACGATGACCATGATCTTTAAAAAACGGAAGTACACCGTGTATATCATAAAAAAGCCACAGATAATGACAATGACGCTCAGAAGTGCCGCCAGTATCAGCATGATAAGCCCCTCACCGAAACCCAGCTCCTTTATGACGTCTGCCTGTGCGCTGTCAATGGCAAGCGTCGTGTAGCCGCCCGCCGACAGTGCGTTCACAAGGTTCCCGATTGTACTAAAAAATGCCTTCATGATAGTGACATTGTTTGCCACAAGCCATTCTGAAAGTCCGAGCCTTATCAGCATACGCAGGATCACCTCAAAGCGCATTTCCTCACGCACGTCCACACTCTCCGCACAGAACCCGATCACGAAGAACAGCACCACAAGGGAAGAACCCACTGCCACGAAAATCGGCTCCACGCCTTCCACCAGCCCCCACGGACCTCCGCCCTTAAAATTTACCGGGGACTGCCCCAACAGGGCAAATACAAGGCTTACCTGATTGTTCCAGAACCCGAACACCATTTCCAGAAGAGCCAGTATCTTGTCCCCTAACTTGAAAATATCCACTGAATCCTCACCTCTTTCCTTTTCAGGGAAAGGCGGCATCCCGCCCTCCCCCGCTGCTGTTTTTTTTAGAAACCGAGAAAAGTAAGGACAGCAGAAATGCTTGCCATCATGATCCCTGCCACAATTCCCTTGAGCGCCGAGTTCATGGTGGAGGAATCCTGCTGCTGGTATGCCTGCGCAAACTCCATGACGTTCTTTGCAAGGATAATGACACCCACCGCACCGATGACCGCAATCACGAGTGTCTTTAAGTTGTCAAGGGGCTGTGTGATCGCACTGGTTCCTGCCCCTGATGCAAACACTGTCATAGGCAGTCCGCCCACGGCAAGGTACGCCGCACCGCAGAACGCCGTCACAGCCTTCTTTGCCCCTGATAATCTTCCCTTTCCTGCCTTTGTCTCTGCTGCCACTGTTTCTGCTGCCATTGTTCCTGAAATAATCTCTGTTCTACGCATAAAAATAATCTCCTTTTCCATTTTGGTTTATAAACTGTTACTGACTGCTCTATCATGACGGGGCTTTCCCCCGGAATACTGTTAAGTCGGGCTTTCCCCGATGCGTTACTGCTTTAACCACCGCCTTTCCATTGGGGACTGCCCCTAGTTTTCTGAATGCCGCACAGTCTGGAATGTCTTTCTGATCTCACGCATCTTTATGACGTCTGTTTCCGGGTAGAATACCGCCAGTATGGTCTTTGTGGGCATACCAAGCGCAATCATTTTATGCAGCTCGTTCTTCTGCTCTTTGGAATATTTCCACTGCGCCATACGGTTCATAATGGTATCTTCGCCCTCCAGCCTGCGCCCTGCCGCCTCCGGTTCCGGCACAGGCTCTTTTGCCGCCTGCTTTGGTTTCGTTCCGGCTGTCTCCGGTTCCGGCACGTCCTCCTGTGCATACATGAGTTCATTGTCCTGTTCCCTGTTAAGCTGTTCCTTCTGCTCCTGTTCCTCCATGCTGATGAAGCGTTTCTGCATTCCGGCATCAGTGAGAAGTTCAAAGTCCTTGTAGTCGATTTTGTCAATATAGACATTTTCACCCTTCTTTTTCAGCTCCTCATAATAGGAAAGAGCCTTCGGTGTCAGCAGTTGGAACGGCAGCGCCTGTCCTCCACCTCCGCTGTTTGGGACATGGACATACGGCTTCCCTTTCCCGTCAGCGGTCTGGTCAAATGCCGGGTGTCCGAATGGGATAAACTTGCTGTCCATAATCGGATCAAAGCCACGGATAAAAATAATGCACTTCTTGTTGTCCAGCTTGCGCACTTCGTCCGCTGTGAAAAGCTCCCTGCCAAGCACGTCGTAATTGCGTGAGGAGCTTCCCTGCCTGCCCTTTGTCTCACCGCTTGATTTCTTGTCAATCGTGCCTTTGCCGAGCAGTTCCGAAACATACTTGTGCGTACTCTGCTCATTGCCGCCAAGATAGATAAACGTGTCGCAGTTGCCCGGAATGGTTTCCCAAGTGTCCTTGAAAAGCGCCTTTAACTGGGCGAAATTCTGGATAATGATGATGCTGGAAATCTCCCTTGAACGCATGGTTGACAGAAGGGAACAGTAGTCATCCGGCAGTGCGACATTCGCAAATTCATCAAGCATGAAGGTCACATGGATCGGGAGCCGCCCGCCGCAGTTGAAGTCTGCCTGATAGTAAAGCTCCTGAAAAATCTGTGTATAAAGCATTCCGATAATGAAGTTGTAGGACTTGTCGGAATCCGGAATGACGCAGAACAGCGCTGTTTTTGTCTCCCCGTCCCCGTTCACGCCAATGCCAAGTTCCGCAAGGTCCAAGTCGTCCCTTGACAGCAGCCGGAGTACCTGCTTGTTTTCCAAAAAAGCAAGCCGGGAGTTTGCGCTGATGATGATGGAACGGACAGTATCGCCCGCACCACGCATACATTTGTTGTACTGTTTCACCGCAGGGTGCGCCGAGCCGAGCTTTGAAGTTTCCTCAAGGAATTTCATGCGCACGTCCAGTCTGGAAGGCTTGTTCTGTTCCGTCACTTCCGCCTCCCCCAAAAGCTGTAAGACTGTCTCAAAGTTCCTCCTTGCAGGCGGCTCTTCCAGCCACACATAATAGAAGATTGCCTGTAGGAACAGCCCTTCCGCCTTTTCCCAGAAGGGATCGGAGGGAGTTGCGCCCTTTGGCGTGGTATTGCTGATAAGGTTCGTGATCAGCTTTACCACGTCCGTCTCCTCACGGATATAGGAAAAGGGATTGTAGCAGTCCGACTTTTCCATTTCCAGCAGGTTTATGACCTTTACGCTGTATCCGTTGTTCCTTAACATCTCCCCGCAGCTTCTGAGGATTTCCCCTTTGGGATCGGTACAGATAAAGGAACAGTTATGCGGCATCTGCATCAGGTTCGGCTTTACCTCATAAAAGGTCTTTCCTGCGCCGGAACCGCCGCATATCAGAATGTTCCCGTTGAGTTTCAGCCGCCGGAAATTCAGCGACATCTTCACGTTCTGGCTCAAAATGCGGTTGAAATTTTCGTCCTTGTCCGCAAGTATCTTGTTTGCCATTTTGGGTGATTCAAACCTTGCCGTTCCAAATTCCTTCCCCGGCATGAAGTTCCGCTGGCTTGTGATATACATTAAAAGGGCGGTAGCATAGACGATTAAGGCTATCACTACCGCTTTCATGGTTGTCTGGTTATAATAATTTGCAAATGGTTCGGCGCACACACGGTTGAAGGACTCCAGAAAGGCATTCATCTCCATTCCCGGCTCCCATGCGCCGTTCAGGAGATACCCTGCATAGGCACAAAGGACTGCCCCCAGTACGATAAACCACAGGGATACTTTTTTCTTGTTCTGTACCATAGGCGGCTACCTCTTTTTCGGTGCGGGCGCTTTTTTCGGTGCGGGCTTTTTCTTCCGCATAAGCTCCTGCTCCTTTGCTTTCCGCTCCACGTCCGCATACCGTTTCCGCACCTCCGCACTTACCCTGTCATAATGCCCTTCGTACAGGTCTTTTCCCTTCATGGTTGCGACCACACGGTTGTCCGCCGAATAAATCTTGTACTCCTTGTTACGGTCAAGAAAAGTCAGTATGGTCTTTCCATCATGGATTTCCATTGCCTTGTCCTTATTGATCCAGACATATTGGGCATTTTCTCCCCAAGTTCCCGGTATCCTTGTCTTTACGGCATGGTCATTTTCCTCCGTTATCAGTTTCTTTGTAATGGTAATGTCCGTAAGGTCAGGATTCTGTGCGGCGGCTACTGCCTGCATACGCTGCGCAAGCTCACGGTATCCTTTCATGCGGCTTAAAAACATTTCCTTATCCATAAGGACTCTGTGCTGCCCGCCTTCCCCTTTGGAAAGGACGCCGATCCGCTCAAGCTGCCCCACTACCTTTTCCGCCTGTTCGTTTTCAAGGCTGAAATTTTCCTTTACTTCCTCCACACTGATGCTCTTTTTCTCCATCGCATAGCTGCCGACTTTCTCAATCAGCCCGTCAAGAGCTTCTCCCACCCTTGCCGCTTCCTCAGTGTGGAGGCTGTCGTTTCCCTTTTTCTGCTCTTTCAGGAAAGACAGCACCTTATCCATCTCCTTTTCGTCCCCGTTTTTCAGGTAATCGTCAAACGTGGCAAGCCTGCCGGATTTCAGTTTCTGTATCATCATGTTTACCCGTGGGACTGCCTCCGTGTGGAAAATGATCTCGCTCATGCCGTCCTTTTTGTTGATGTCGGGCAGGACGGAATATAAAAGCCCGTATTTTTTCGCCATCTTCTGGACTTTCTTCATATCCTCTGTCGGGAACTGGAACACCTGCAGGTCCCCGCCTTTCATAAGAAGCCTGCGCATGTCCGTCTTTCCCATCGTTTTTTCATGATCCATGACCGCAATCAGGAAATCAACCGCCTTTTTCATTCCCTCGATAGTGCCGCCGCAGACCTTCATTGCAATCTCTATCCCGTCATAGCCGACACGGATAATCTGGACTGCCTCCTGTATTTCTTCCGCCATACTATTTCCCCCTTCCCTGTTCTTTTTTCTGTACCTGCTTTTTCAGGCGCAGTTCATCCAGTGTGCGCCTGCACAGATCTTCGGTTGCACTGTCCCTGTCTGAAAAATAATGTGTCTGCTGGTAATTTCCATCTGCAACCTCCCATGTGGCAAAGCTGCCGTTCTTCTGGTGTATCCCCATTTGTATCTGTTTACTGTCCGTGGGCAGGGTAGCTATTACGATATAATCATCATGCAACGTAAAGTTCATATACCACGCCTCCTATAAACTTGCTTCTTTCTTGACACGCTCCTGCACTTTTGCGGTATCCGTATTCCTGATTTCCTCCTCGCTCATGGAAATGCCGCAGGCAGACAGAAGTTCCGATAAGGTCTTTACTGCCTGTTCCTCCTGCACACGGTACATTTCAAGCGACACGAGCAGGTTTTCGATCTTCTGTATCCAGTCCAGCTGGGAACCCGTGAGTGCCTGATATTTCCTGCATACCGTATCCCTGTCTGCACCCGCTTCCGTAAGCTCATCAATCAGCTTGTTTGTCAGTTCTTTGTCATTTGTACGGAAAGCAAACTGTACCACAAACTCCTTGTCCCGCTCTGTCAGGACAATGTTTTTCTGCTGGAACATCTGCGCCGTCTCCGTTACTGCTGCCAGTCCCATTACTGCCCCTCCTTCATTTTGTTTTCATAGACTGCGATGTTTATGATCTCTTCCATCTGTTCTGCCGGGATTTTATTGTTTATCAGCACAAGCAACTGCTTCTCTGACAGCCCTTTCTCAATGGCTCCCCGTACCTGCACAAGCTGTTCCGGCGAAAGGTCTTTTTCCGCAAGCAGCTTTACAATGTCCGTTTTCTTCTTCAAGAAAAGCCGTGAGAACATGGAACTCATCACGCTCCCCCTGTCTTTCCGCTCCATGCGCTCCACCGGGACAAAACGGATAATATTGCCGTCCCTGTCCACGACTGCGGCATGGTATTCGATTCCGGGATAAAGCGCCGATTCCGGCATAGCGGGCGCACTGCTTTCCGCCTTTGTTTCCGGCTTCTTTTCCTTTTCCGGCTTTTTTGGTTCTGCCGCCGATTCCGGCTCTGCACTGACCATATTTTTTACCTGTTCCTCCAATGCTTTCCGCTCCTTTCTTACTGCTTCTATCTCACCATGCAGCCTTGCAATCTGCACCCTTGCCTCGTTTAGTTCATTCTGCTGCTTTTCCAGCATTTTGTCCTTTTCGGAAAGCTGTGAAAGGAGGTTGCTCTGTATCTGTGCATCCTGCCCCGCCGTCCCGATCTCTTTCAGTTTCTCATTTAAGGCGTCATACCGTTTTTCCTGACAGGAAATCTTTTCGACCACCTCATGGATCTGCTGCATAAGTTCCTTTGCATACGCCGCATCCTGCCCGCTCACCGGCTCTGCCTCCCTTGCCTTGCAAAGCACCTGTGAAAAAAGGCGTTTCATGGTATACGCCGTATTTTCCGCACTGGAAAGCACTTCGGTTATGGTATTCATCGGGACGCCTTTTTCATAAAACTCCAGCGCCACCGCCATCTGGTCGCCGCTTAACCCCTCTTTTAAGATTGCAGCCTTTTCCTCCTCATTGTAACCGTTGCGCAGACAGCGGGAATACACGCACATCTGTCTGTAATCGTATCTGCCAGCGCTGTATTCCTCTGTTTCCTCCTTTGTCAGACCGAACCGCAGGTCATCCTCTATCAGCTTTAAGATTTCTTCCGTATACTTCGGGTTCTGTTTCAGCCTGCCAAGATATGCTTTCAGATCCATGCCGCTAAGCGCCGTCCGTTCCTGCATCAATGTCCTCCCTTCCTGCCCGTTTTGGGCAAAAAATAAACAGCCGTTTTGGGGCTGTTACACTCATCTGGATTTTTCTTTCCGTTCCCTCTCCTTTTCCTGTTTCTTTTCCAGCTCCGGTTTTCCTGCCCTCTCCCCTGCCGTGATTTCCGCAAGGATGCGGGCGGCGATCCGTTCCTCTTTCGCCACTGCCTTCTCCTTTTCCCTTATCCGTGCGATCTCGCTCCGGTAATGTTCCTTAAATTCCGCAAGCTGCCCTGCCGTGTATCCTTCCTTTTCAAGCCTTGCCGACAGTGCGGCATACTGCCCATGCTCTTTCTCAAACAGGGCTTCCCCACGCTGGTAACAGTTTTCACATTCCAAAAGCGCCTCCATCTGCGCCGCAATATCAAAAAGCGGCTTCATTCTTGCACGTTCCTTGAATATCCGGCTTTTTTCCCTTGAAGTCTCTTTCTTCCTGTCCGCCATCTGTGCTGCCGTCTGCCTGATGTCCCCCGCCGTGGATGCATCGTGCCTTGCAAGGAACAGGTAATCTTCCTGTAATTTCTGCATTTTCCTGATGTCGTCACGGTACTGCCATGCCTTGCTGTACGGGCGCTTTTTTAAAAGCCCCGTTTTGTAAAGCCTTGCAAAATAGCGTTTCTGTATGCCGGACATTTTTGCTTTTTTATAGCGTTTTACACGACATCGCACGATTTTTGTTTCCTGCACATGCTGCACCTTTTTATAGGAAGAAAGATTCTCCTGTGCGATCCGTTCCCGTATGCGCTCCTCCGTGTAATCCTCCCCAAGCGATTTACACCGCCTGAACCTGCTCATGCCCATAGGCTTGATTGCAAGGTGCTTTCCTTCCGTCCTGTATGCGTTCTTTATCCCGTAACCCATTTCGGAAAGGACGGATAAAAAGGACTCATAGGTTGCCGACTGAATGACTGCCGCATCAATGTCACGCTTTATCATGTCCGCCCACACAAATCTGCCATCCCGAAAATCGTTCCATTCCTTATAATTTTCAGATTTCTTCGCCCTGTCCTCTGATATTTCAATCGTGGAAAGCCCGTACTCTTCACACAGGCGGTTCGTGACGGGCTGTATCTCCCTTGCCCAGTCCCCTTTCTTATAACGGTACTTTCTGCCGTCCCGGAAACTGACACTGTTGAAGATGATATGACCGTGGATATGGTTTGTGTTGTCATGCACCGCATACAGAGCCTCATAGTCTTTGCCGAGATACTCTTTTGCAAACTTCCCGATCACCTCAAAGGCAGTATCCGCATCCACTTCACCCTCCACGAAGGATATGATCAGGTGGTAGCCCTGCCTCTGATCCGTCTTTCCAAACTGTTCCTTTGTCTGCCGCATCTGTTCATATACCTGTTCCTGCTGGCAGTTAAGGGAACCCACGAACTGCCCTCCGCCTGTTTTCTCCGGCACGGTGATATAATCGAGTGCCTGTTTCAAGTGCTTCCCCGCATACCCTGCACCGCAGTCCCCGATATAAAGTATCTTGCTGATCGCCAATCTTTTCCGCCGCCTTTACCTTGTTTTCCCTCTGTCCTGTTTCTTTTCCGGTTCCGTGACATACTCCTGCATTTCATTTTCACAGGGGACATACTGTTTCATTGTTTCAAGACAGAAAAATATATCCGCTGTTTTGTCCGTGGATGCTGCATAAAACTCCTTATGGGAATATGGGTGTTTCTGTCTGCCGTAATAGTCCTCCTTCATCATGCCAAGCTCATCGTCACGTTTCAGCCGCCTCGTAATGTCAAAAAAGTCCCCCTCGTTTTTCTCAAACTGTCGCACCGGCTTGAAATGACAGCCCTGATAGAGAAAATAGCCGTTCTCACGCAGGCGCTCTTCCTGTGTCTCCGTCAGTGTATCCGTCAAATGGCTCCCCCCTTCCTTACATGCTGCCTATCTTATCCGCCGCCGCCCTTACAGTCATGTTGAGCTTTTTCATATAAGCGCTCAAAAGCTCCCTGTCCTCCGTGCGGTACAGCTTTGAATTATAGTTCCTTGTAATCTGGTTGATGTTGTTCCCGATTGCGTTGACCTCATTGATCAGCTCTTTCAGGAGGATACGGATTTCAGGGTAATCGTTGGGCTTTTGTGACAGCAGCAGCCGGATATACTCTGATTCTTTCATACCGCTTTCCTGAGCCTGCTTTTTCAGCCTGTCCGCCTCCTGCTGTGTCAGACGGAAAGGCTTGATGATGTCCTTTTTTTCTGCCGCCATCTACCGTGACCTCCCTCCGTCCTTCTTTAATGCAGGGGAAACATCCGGGAGCAGGTCCTCCCCCGCTTTTATCTGGTCTGTCATTTTCCTGACAGCGGCATCAATCCCACCCTCCCTGCTTATATCCGCAATCAGCGCCTCAGCAAGCGTCACCGCAAGCGCATCAAGCTCTTTTCCGTACCTTGTGCGGTCAAACATCTTATCCAGAATTTCTTCATCTTTCCGCAGGGTGTCAAGATAGTTTTTCTTATCTGCATAATCATCATCTTCCGGATCTAACACTGCCTCTTCTGCCTCCTGTAGCAGCTCATAATTCCATTCCGCAGCTATATTGACCGCATCTTCTATATCATATGGTTCCCAATGCACTTTCCCCTGCTCCCAGCACAGATCACCCCGGAACATCTTTCCGTCCATGTGTCCCAGGCAATAATCATGCCCTTCCATATAGCCAATCAGTTTCTGACCTTCTTCCTCCGTTATGGAAATTTCCCCTGCAACAAACTCTGCAAGTTCTTTCCCATCCTTAAAATCTTCCGGCTCCTGCCCTCCTATTACCTGTGATAGATACATCTGCCCGCCCGTGTAGCTGAAATCCTCATATCCGAATTGCAGGGCTTTTTCGTTTCCCAGTTCCAGCGTTTCCGTAAAAAGAACCGCTCCAAAATAATTTACCCTGACGCTTTCCTCCACGGACACCGGAAACCCGTCGTCATCACCATACCGCAGCTCATAACAGTGCATCTCCTCCGGCACTGTTTCCTTATCCACACGCAGCTCTGTGAAATATCCTGTCCGCCCCAGTAATTCTACTTCCTCAAGCACCTCTTTCTGCACATCCACGGTTTCCAACTGCAGCCACCTCCTTATCTGTATAAAATGAATCCCATGATTTCTGCCCCCGCTCAAATTCCGATAGGAATTTGCCAGATACGCACTTTGTAATACAAGTGCCTCTGGTTAGGGGACTGCCCCTAAAACCCCGCTTCCTATATGGATATAACTTAAAATATCAGTTCATATTTGTACTTTCAGTTGACTTTTTGAGTTCATTTTCCTGCTTTCAACTGACTTTTTCAGTTACCCATTCCGAAGCTGCCGCTCCTGTTCCTGCCATGATTTTCCATGTGGACTGAATTTTTCAACTGATTTTTGCGTTTTCAACTGAATTTTTGCAGCCACTTTTTCTCTTTCAGTTGACTTTTTCAACGCACTGCCGCTCTGGGCGGCTCAGGAGCGGAAATACACCTTTTTGCAGTCTGAAGCCACTGGTTATAGTCCTTGAACGGCTTCGGCGGCAGGCAGTCCTCCACTTCATAATCCAGTCCGTAGTATTTTTCCATGAGCGCATCTGCCGCTTTCCTGCCCGGTTCATCATTGTCAAGACAGAAAGAAATCTTCCTGACCTTTGGGTGTTCCTCTAAAAATGTGGCAAGCGGCGCATCGGAAAGCATCCCAAGCGCCAGCTTGTTTGTCACATAATCGCCACGGATTTCCACATAGCTCATCAGGTCTATTGCCGCCTCAAATACCATGACTTCATCACTCTGCCCATACCAGATGTTGAACCCGTAATTCTTGTCATTGCCCGCCACGTCGCATTTAAAGGCTTTTCCTTCCCGGTCAAACACACCCCTCATGCTTGCAAAGCGTGTTTTCCCCTGCACGTCGTTCCCCTTAAAGACAATGTTGTGATGACTGCGTTCTTCATAGATCAATCCGCAGCTTACAAAATAATCCACCGTATGCCTGTCAAGCGCCCTGTCCCCTGTCAGGTACGAATAAAGACAGTCATTATTCCTTGCCGGGGCAGGCAGCACGAATTTCTTTTTCTTCTCCTCCGTGGAACGCCTTTTTTCCATTTTCTCCACATATATGCTGGCGCTCTTTTTCTCCCACTCCCCGCTTCTCTGGTATCCTGAAAAATCAAGAAGCCAAAAAACAGACTCCTTGATGTCCATGTTTGCAAAGACACGCAGGAAATCAATCTGTGATCCGCCATTGCTTCCCTTCTCATGCTCCCTCGACCACCGGAACCAGTTCGTGCGGTTGTAAATCCGTATCGAATCCATTTCTTTCAGGGTGTGGTATCTGCCTACCTTTTTCACGGTGTAGCCGAGACTTGCCGCTACTGCTGTCAGGTCAACGCTCTTTGCAAGCGCAAGCTCCTCTGCCGTGAAACTTTTTCTTTCTTCCATCGCCTCACCTTGCTTTCCCTTTTTCTGCAACCTCTGGAATACTCCGAAAATTCAGATCCTCATAGTCTGTCCTGTAGGTTATTGCCGGGTACTCTATCATCTTTTTTTCACTAAAACTAAAATATCTGTTACAGTCATTTCCCACGATGATATGGTCAACCAGCCTAATTCCTATCAATTCTGACAAATCCAGTATCCTGTTTGTCATCATAACGTCCTGTCTGGACGGTTCGAGACTGCCGCTTGGGTGGTTATGCATCATGAGCATCTGCGCCGCATTGGAAAGGATACTTGCCTTGAAAAGTTCCCTCGGCTCTGCAATCGTCTGATTGACTGCCCCTATGCTCACAATATTGCAGTTTATCGGTGTTCCATCCGATTTCAGGTTGATGACACATAATACTTCCCTGTCCATCTCACATAAAAAATCTCCCACTACCTTTACGGCATCTTTCGGGCTTGTGAGCTGGTGGTCTGAAAACAGCGGTGCATCCTTTACCAGCCTTACCGATACGACTTCCAGTTTAAAAGGTTCCTGTTCCTGCATCCGTCTCCCCCTCTCCCGGCTCAATGCGGATAATAAATTCTCCCTCCTGCTGCTGCACCAGTTCCATAAGTTCCTTTACGGTCAGTTCTTTTGGTGTTTCTTCCATATAATAAGCCTCCTATCTGGACTGTTTTTTCCCGTCTGTGCGCCCCCGTTCTGTATCTTTCCCATCAAGGCGCTTGTTTGGTGTGTCCGTGGCAAGCGTGATCTTCCGCAGGTCTTTGTCGTAATGGTACACCTGATTGGAAAGCCGCTCACTAAGGTCCACCTGATCCATGTTTACCTCTGAAACCATCCGTGCCAGTTCTTCCGGTTCGCCCATTTCTACGGATACGGCAATAACTTCGTGTACGGAAGAGGGCAGGATATACAGGTCTGTCCCTACTCTCTCTGCCAGACTGTGCAGTTTATCTTCATAAAGCATGGAAGCCGCACCGTCTATCTTTCTTTCATTTGATATAACCCACATGGTCATTTCCGGCTCCTGCTCCCCAATCATGAGGTCTGCCAGCTCTTTCGGCATACCGTCAGCCACAAACATATCCCTCATGACTTCATTCATGGACTGCACCACGGGCGGCAGTATGCGTCTGGTGTTTTCCGCAGCAGCCTTGAATAACTGTTCCTCACCCATTCCCAGTGACTCTGCCACATGATTATTGATTACAACGCTTGAAAGTCCCTGCTGTTCCACGCCTACTACCCATCGGTATATGATGGACAGATCCTGAAAGTCCCTGTGTGGCAGGTTTTTCAGCATATCCTCGTTCTGCATGGTGTTCACAAGCTGGAATATGATATTGTCCTTTGCCGTGCTTATATCCAGCGGCGGGAGCGTTGCCTCCCTGAATACCGCATCCATCGCTTCCGCTGCTTCCTGCAGGGTTGCCTGTAAGTCCCCTGTCTTTGAATACTTCTCATACATATCATTGATATATAAAGTGGGGGAAATCATTGTATTTTCATTCTGCGCCGAAAGGCTGATTCCGTCCAGTTTACGGTTTACCTTATCCACCGGGGTAACTCTTACCTCCATGTCCTGATAGCCCTTTGGCATATAGGATAAAAAACTCTCCTTCACTACTTCTTTGAATATTTCATAATCCATCATAAATTCCATTCCTCCAATCAAAAACGGGATAACGCCTGATCCCCGCAGTATTTTTCAATTCCATTCATAAACCCAAGCCTGTTTTCAATATATTCCGTTTCGGGTAACTGCCCTTCCAGCACCATGTCATACTCCGACATGAGCGTCTCTGCCATTGCCAGAACCGTATCTGTCAGGGACAGCGGACAGCCTGATGACGGACGGATATATGCCCAGCACAGTTGAAATGCAATATCCTCATGCGGCATCTTTGTATCCCACATCAGCGCTTTCGGGCTTACGCCCAGTGCCTCCGCAATACGGCGGTTACGGTCCGGTTTTGGTGTACGGTTCCCGCTTTCATACTGTGCAATGAACAGGTGTCCGTTTTTCCCAAAATGACAGGCATCCCCAAGATCTTTCTGCGTCATCTGCCGGAAAGTGCGTATAAATTTCAGCCTTTCCCCATAAGTCATGTTTTCCCACCTCACTCTGCACTTTTGATTGCAGACAATAAGCCGGGCATTTCTCCCCGGCTTATCCATCTGTCCTGTTTCTATGCCTCTGCGCCGTCCCCGTCTTTTCTCTTTTTCCAGAAAAGGACCGCAAACCCGACAGCAGCCGCCACAAGCACGAACCCTGCCATAAATCTTTTCCGTTTCTGTTTCATTCCGATCTCCTCCTTAAATCAGGTCAAAAAAATAACAAGCCATGTGAAATGGCTTGTCATTTTCCGTATACTGTTATTTTGTCTGGATTTCGTTTCTGTCCGCTTCCCTTTACATCCCGGCGGAACCCGTGCATCTTAATTCTGACAGACGGATAAAGGGAAAACGGGCATTTTTCATTTGTATTTCCGTCTTACAGGTCACAGATCGGCAAGGACAGCCCCCTTACCGTCTGCCTGCCATAACTCCGACCATTGTGAGTACCACCCTTGCAGCCAGTGCAAGCAGCAACAGGAACAGTTTTGCTATCCCAAGTACCAGTTTCAGGAGCATCAGCACCGCCTGCAGCATCCATTTTAATATGGTCAGCAGGACCGTCGCCGTCTTTCTCAAAACCATTCCCACCATAGACATTTCCCCCATCCTCTGCCGCAATCCCTATATTGTACTGGTTCCTTCCTTTCACCGCATCCTGCACAATACCATCCTGCCTGCGGATAGTAAGGATTACCATAGAAACAACGAACCGGGTTGCGGATTTTTATTTCTGTATCCAGCTCCGCCAATACCAAGTGTACCTTCCGCCGCTGCCTGTTGTCAAGTTTATGGCATAATCCGGCACAATCCTGCATAATCCGGCACTGGTACATTCCCGCCCGTAACAGCGGAAACATGGCTGATACGGATAAAATGGGAAATAATCTCTTTTTCACATATCTGTTCAGGTCTGTCCCGTATCCTGTGCATTGTTTCCTCCTATGGGGCTACTTCATCCTGCCCCAATATGCAAGCATTCTTTTCAGTCCCTTGTTCTTTGCATACGCCTTGCAGAACTTCAACATCCACATATTTACCACCTCCTTAATGCCGTTTTTCCATATCTGCCCCTGTCTCCCCTAATCTCCTTGCTTTATCTTCAAGGATTAACTGCTTCAGATAAGCGCCGCTTTTGTTATTCTTTTCAAACCATTCCCGCGCCTCCATATCAGTTGTGGAATTGAATTGCAGAGTGAACCTCAATACTTTCTTGCGGTATGTCTCCGACATTTCATATCTCCGTTGTCTCCTTTCTTCTTCTGTCATTTTTTTCCTTTTCATTTTTAATCTCCTCTCATTGTCTGCTAACCGAAACGCCTATCATGGTCAGCACAATCCTCATAACAAGGGCGAGCAGCAGCAGGAACAGTTTCGCTATCCCAAGCACCAGTTTCAATGCCACAAGCACAGCCTGCAATATCCATTTCAATATGGTAAGCAGTACCACACCGGTCTTTCTGAAAACCATTCCCGCCATAAAACATCCCTCCTATCCCCAGCCGTCAACCAGTTCCATCATGGTTGGGTCTTCTGTTTCCTTTGTATCACCTGCTGTTTCCGTTTCCTTAATATCCATGCCGCCCCTGCCCGTGGCTCCCTCCGCCACCCGCACCGTCCCGGCTCCGAGCGCCGCCCCAAGCAGCATGATGATCTCACTCTTGACTTCGTTTTTCAACTCTGACCGTATACCGTCCAGATCTTCCCTTGTAATGTACCCTGCTTCTTTTTTCTGTTCCCCTGCCCCTTTCACAAGGCTTTCATCATTCAGGCTGCGGATATAGTAATCTACCGCATCGACAATGAACTGGTTGACAGATTTGTGTATTTCCGTATTCAGCTCCGCCAGAACCTTGTGTATCCTGCAATGCTGTTCATTGTCAAGGTTGAGCCGGACATTATGATAGCAGATATTTGATTTTGCCATATGCCCCACCCCTATCCAATCTGGTTACGATGCTTTGCAAGGAAAATCCTGCCAAGCTGTTCATACCCCTTTGCATTTGCCTTGATGTCCTCAATGTACCTGATATTCCCGCTGTCATGTGAACCGAACAGCCGCATGACCGCCGCCTGCGAACACAATCGGTATCACATCGAGGTTGTAACCGTGTTCTTTCAGTGTATTGTAGACTTTCTGTGCAAAATCACGCAGGCAGTCCCTTACAATGTTCATGTACTTATCCGGCAGCGCCGCTTCCCCGGTTGCCATGACCTGCTGTATCACATTTTCCTCAAGCTCCTGCCCGATCTGCCTGTTACATTCCTCATTGATCGTCCTCATGCAGCGGATAAGCCCCTGCTGGCTTGTGATACATTCCGCCTCATTTGGCTTTCCGTTCTGTATCGGCATGATGTCAATCGTCCAGCTACCTATATCCACTACCACCACACGCTCCGGCAGCGTTTTCAACTGCTCCGCAACCGCCGCATAGCATTGTGGGAACACGGACACCCTTGCTATCCTTGCCGCATACCTCTCTTTCTCAAAACGGAAAGCGACCTCTTTCTTCTTTGACAGGTAATCAATGAAGTCCTGCTTCTCCGCACCGAACCTTGTCAGGGGAAGCCCTACCGATAAAAGGACATCTGCATTTTTCATCCCCCGCCTGTTCAGTTCCTTTGCGACTGC
>ERZ779622.571-NODE-571-length-20543-cov-7.466468_pt1 | contig 20543 bp, 23 predicted proteins | sample MGYA00514188_ERZ779622 | MGnify/ENA primary metagenome ERZ779622 (study PRJEB29562, sample SAMEA4376702) | mouse gut metagenome | isolation source: Cecum | study: EMG produced TPA metagenomics assembly of the A DSS colitis mouse model was used to assess the... | reverse complement strand
GGCTGGCGTGATCTGGCTGGCGCGGAAGGCCATGAGCTGGTTCAAGTCCATGGGCAACTAACAGCGCGAAGTGGGCCCCGGGGAACCGGGGCTCACTCTGTAAGGAGGTTCAATTATGAATCTTGTAACACAATTTCTCACTGACCGGCGAGACCGGCTGCTGATGCGGCTGGGTTGCTGGCTGGTGAGCTTCTCGCTGGTGCTGGGTTTGATGCTGCCCCAGCAGCGGGCCCAGGCGGTGGAGCCCATCACGATGACCGCCGTGGCCAGTCTGGCGGCGGCGTATCTGTGCGCCTGCGGCCTGACCTTCGTCACCCAGGGAATGGACAAGGACGCCCTGGTCAGTAATGTGCAGCGGCTGATCCAGGAGTTCCTTGATACGGAGCTGGGCGGGATTACCATCCAGGATTGGCTGGACAATGTCTGGAATGTCGCTGTCCTCGCCGGTAAGCTTGTCATGGGCCGGCCCCTCACCGAGGAGTTCGTCTCCTTCGCCCAGTGGGTGGCGGGGAAGTATGCTATACAAGTAGGGGCTAATATTGTTTATGAATCTGATGATAAGTATCCAGGAATTGTTTGTTCTTCAAGTAGTGGCGAAATTGCGATTAACTACCCTTTTTCGCTAATTTATAATGTTGGAAACGTTACAAATTTACATATTACCGCACCTTTTACTATTACTGTGCCAGGTAATTACGTGATTTTTTCTCCTACGATAAAAGATTTCCCCAATGGTTCTTATTTTTATTGTGATCGGGTTATTATTGGTCCTTCTGGGTATACAAATGTAAGGCGGGAGTCTGATGATGAAGGTTCTTATTTCTACTTTACTGTAACTGAGGAGTCCATCTCCAATAGTCCTCCTCAACTTTCCTTCGTTTTTCTTTGGGCTGGTGATTCTTTTTCTGTACCTGCTGGACAGTCATTTCCTATTTCTTTAGTTTCTTATTTGGCTTATGCTGATGCGGTTCCTGAAACTCTTGGTATCGACCGTGCCCCATCTATGAGCTACATCCCGGAAGGGATAGAAACGGAACAGGGGATAGCCCTGGACGTGGGAGCTGCGGCAACGATGGACCTTGACATGGTCCTCCAGGGCGTTTTAGATGACGTGCTGGCCGGTGAGCTGACTTCAACGATGGAAGCGGCGGGGGAGGAAGTAGTGGACCCTCCAGCGGAGGAGCTGCCAGACGTGGATGAGCTTGGCCTACCAGCTCTGGGGGCGGCGTTGACAAGCCGGTTTCCTTTCTCCATCCCCTGGGACTTTTTCCGGGCTGTAAAACTGGTCGCCGCACCGGCGAAGGCTCCAAGGTTTGAGGTGGACTTTATGGCTCCAATAGAGCACCGGGTGGGACAGTGGCAAGGTGATACAACTATTGTGCTGGACTTTTCCGAGTACGCAATTATAGGCCAGATCAGCCGCTGGACAAGCATGATTGGCTTTTGCCTGATGCTGGCCGGGGCCACCAAACACCTGATATGGACGGCTTGAAAAGGGGAGAGGCTTTACATGGTTTGGGATGCCTTGTCGGACGCTTTGGTGTCCTTTGCGGTGGGTGTGGTGGAGCTGTTCCCCGCAAGTCCTTTCGTGATACTGGACGAGATGGCTAATTCGGAGTTCTATGAGTGGCTGCAAATGATGAACTGGTTTATTCCGGTCAATAGCTTTGTGGCCATTCTGGAGGCGTGGCTGTCCTGTGTGGCGGTTTACTATGTGTACCAGGTCGTACTCCGCTGGGTGAAGGTGATTGAATGAGCATTCAACTGTATACTGGCACTCCCGGCAGCGGTAAGAGCTTCCACGCAGCAAAGGATATCGTGCGCTGGATGAAACGGGATAGGGGTCTGATCTGTAACTTTCCAGTCAATGAAGGGTTTGTCGGTAAGAAACTGAAAGCCCATGTGGAGTACTGGGATAACTCGGAGCTGACGGCAGAACGCCTGGTTGCCTATGCCCTGGACCACCACAAGATTGGGAAGGAGGGCCAGACGCTGGTAGTGATTGACGAGTGTCAGATCATTTTCAACTGCCGGGATTTTGGCCGGAAGGACCGCAATGCCTGGGTAACCTTTTTCGCTCAGCACCGCAAGCTTGGGTATAACGTGATACTGATTACTCAGTCTGATCGTATGTTAGACCGTCAGATTAGGTCACTGGTAGAGGAAGAGGTAAAGCACCGGAAACTAAACAACTATGGCTTTGGCGGTATCATCCTGTCGCTGTTGACTTTTGGTCGTACCTGGTTCATCGCTATATACTACTGGTACGGTGGTAACCGTCTGAAGCTGGACCAGACGGTATTCCCGTACCGGAAACGCTACGCTGAGGTCTACGACAGCTACAAGTTGTTTTCCGATATGGTCACCGCAGGCGGCGATGTCTGTGCCGGGGGGGACCGCGTAAGCGGTGGGGCCCCGGGGAACGGCGTCGCCGCCGAGGATGACCCAGAACAGCAAAAAGCCCTGGTGCTGGATTTAATCTTAGTGCTGCGCACCCGCCAGCGGGAACTAGCCGTCCTGCCAGTTCCGCGGCGGCCGTACGTGTTCAGCAGGCTGCTAGCGTGGTTCAGGAGACGAAAACGGAAACGCTGACAGGTGACAGTAGCCTTTTGTTTTGTTGACCTGTTGAGGAAACCGTGCTATACTTGTTCAAAACTGCCGCGATAGCAGAAAGGAGGGACGCCGGGACCTCAAATTCTCCCAGAGCATCAGGTCAACAAAATAAAAATTTTGTTGACCTGAGTGGAGGCTGAATATTGATTTTGAAGTCTTTGGGCCATTTATGGACTACCGCACCGAAGCGCCGCCCATTCTCCGGGATTTCCTGGTCTACCACGAGACCATTCAGGGACACTCTCGGAAAACGGTTGACGAATACTACTTAGACCTGCGGAATTTTTTCCGTTTTCTCAAGCAGAACAAAAATCTGATTCCAAAGGATATGCCGCTAGACGATGTTTCCATCGACGATGCCGATTTGGCTCTGGTACGAGATGTCACGCTCACAGACATCTATTCCTACATGAACTACCTGTCTCGGGACCGCGGCCTGAACAACGCCTCCCGGGCCCGCAAGGTCGCTACCATCCGGTCGTTCTATAAGTATCTGACCAATAAGGCCAAGCTGCTGGATACCAACCCGGTCCAGGACCTGGACTCGCCGCGGCTGAAGAAATCTCTGCCCAAATACCTAAATTTGGACGAAAGTTTGGAGCTTCTGGACAGTGTGGACGGCAAAAATTCTACCCGTGATTACTGCATCCTGACTCTGTTTCTCAACTGCGGCCTGCGTATTTCCGAGCTGGTGAGCCTGAATAAAACGGACGTTCGGGTCGATCAACTGCGGGTACTGGGCAAAGGCAACAAGGAACGGATGCTGTACCTCAACGACGCCTGTCAGCGGGCGCTGGAGGACTGGCTCACCGAGCGGGATACCCTAACGTTGGTAGATCAAAACGCCCTGTTTGTCACCCTCCAGAACCGCCGGCGCATCTCCACAGCGGCGGTCCACAAGCTGGTGAAGAAGCATCTGGCCGCCGCCGGACTGGACAGCTCCCAATACTCCTCCCACAAGCTGCGCCACACCGCCGCCACCCTGATGCTGCAAAACGGTGTGGATGTGCGCACCCTCCAGGAGGTGCTGGGCCACGATCACCTGAACACCACCCAGATTTACACCCACGTGGACAACGAGGACCTGCGCACCGCCGCCAGAGCCAACCCGTTGGGGCGAGTCAAGCAGCGAAAAAAGCCTAAAAATGAGGAAAATATGGACAATGAAGGCTGAAATATTGAACTTTAAATGTGTCGGACTAAGCGACGGCGGCAAATTCCCCATCGAATACACAGGGCGCGGACAGGATATCTCCCCCGAGTTCATCCTAAAAAATCTGTCTTCTGAGGCAGAAACCTTGGCCGTCACCTTGGAGGACCTGTCTCATCCGATTAAAAATTTTACCCACTGGGTAATTTGGAACATACCGGCGGCGGAACGGATTGCACCGGCGGTTCCCGCTGGAAAGAGGGTATCCTCCCTGGGTGGAGCCATACAAGGAATCGGCTATGGACTTCATCGGTATGCGGGCCCCAAGCCGCCCAGGGGAAAAACGCATATGTATCGCTTAACGCTCTATAGCCTTTCCCAAAGGCTTGATTTGAGCAGCTATGCTGGCAAAAGGACTTTTTTGCGCAAGGCGGACCGGCTGATTCTACAGGCGGGAAGCATCACTGGAGCGTTTGAATGACCTGAATCAAGATTTAGAGAGGTGTCAACATGTACATATTTTATTTTGCCCTTGTGATGCTGTCCCCCGCCGCCATGCTGATCGTGGGGCTGATGTGGAAAATCTCCCCTCCCCCCTACCAGGCCAAGGGTCTGGCCTACAGCACAGAGCTGACCCGGAGCAATTCAAAGGCCTGGGCCGCCGCTCACCGCCACTGCGCCAGACTGTGGACTCGCACTGGGGTGGTCAGCGGCGCGGCCAGCGTCTTTCTGATGGTCCTGTTCAAGGAAAATTACTCCACCTTCTGGATGTGGCTCATTGTGGGTCAGATGGCGCTGTTCTGCGTGTCGGTGTTTATGATCGACCTGCTACTGAAAAATACGTTTTCTGAGGATAACAGCGAAAAAAGAAGTGACTGAATTGAAAATAACCATCATACATGGGCAGAGCCATCAGGGCTCCACCTATCATGCCGCAAGACTGCTGGCAGAAAAGCTGAACGGTGAAGTGGAAGAATTCTTTTTACCGAGGGATTTTGGCGCGTTTTGTACTGGCTGCAACACCTGTTTTAAGCAGTCAGAGCTGAGTTGTCCCCATTTTGAAAGGTTGGCTCCCATCACACGGTCAATGGATGACGCCGATGTTATCATTCTAGCCAGTCCGGTCTATGTTTACCACGTAACCGGCGCGATGAAGGCCTTCCTGGACCACTACGGATGGCGCTGGATGGTACACCGCCCCGAAGAAAAAATGTTCCAAAAACAGGCGGTCTGTATCTCCACCGCCGCCGGAGCCGGCATGAAAAGTACCAATCGGGATATGGCGCACAGCACCTTCTTTTGGGGCGTCGCCAAGACATACCGATTTGGCGTCGCGGTGATGGAGACCTCGTGGGAGAGGGTCAGCGCGAAGAAGAAGGCGGCGATTGACAAAAAACTTACGAGGCTGGCTCAGAAAATAGTAAAAAATCAGGGACATGTCAAGCCGTCCGTTCAAACCAAAGTATTCTTTACGTTGATGCGCCAATTCAACAAACGCGGCTGGAATGAGGCGGACATGATCTATTGGAAGGAAAAGGGTTGGACAGAGAAAAAACGCCCGTGGAAATCATAAAACGGACGCCGCAGGTGAAATAATCCTTGCGGCGTCCGTTAATTTCTACGGGTATTTAGTGACAGGTGCCTTCCCTTTACATCCTAATCAACTCATACTCCCGCATGCCCAGGCCGATCTTCTCAGCGTGCTCCAGGCAGCTGCGCCACTCCGACTCTGGGGTGGAATTGGTGAAGTGGTCGTGGTGGTCGTGGAACTCCGGGTCGGCCAGATGCCTGGCCAGCTGGCTTCCCGGCATGGGCTGGGCTGCCAGACACGCGTCCACACAGGCCTGGTCCAGGGCCAGGGGGTCGGTGGAGACGAACATGCCGATGTTTGGAAGGATGGGCACGTCGTTCTCCCCGTGGCAGTCGCAGTTGGGAGATACGTCCACAATCAGGGAAATGTGGAACTGGGGCCGGTCGGCCACCACCGCCTTGGTGTACTCCGCCATACGGCAGTTCAGGGCCGCCTGGGCGTTGTCGTTGGTGAAATAGATAGCGTCGAAGTTGCAGGCACCCAGGCACCGACCGCAGCCCACGCAGTGGGCCTCGTCCACATGCATCTTCCGGCTCTGCTCGTCAAAGACAAGCCCGCCGTTGGCGCACTCCTTCTGGCAGCGGCGGCAGCCCCGGCAGGCGTCAGAGGCGATCTGCGGTTTGCCGCTGGCGTGCTGCTCCTTCTTCCCCGCCCTGGACCCGCAGCCCATGCCGATGTTCTTGATGGTGCCGCCGAAGCCGGTCATCTCGTGGCCCTTGAAGTGGGTCAGGCTGATAAACACGTCGGCGTCCATAATGGCCCGGCCAATCTTGGCCTTTTCCACATATTCACCGCCTGTGACAGGGACCTCCACGTCGTCGGTGCCCTTGAGGCCGTCGCCGATGAGGATGGGACAGCCCACCGTCAGCGGCGTAAAGCCGTTCTGCCATGCGCATTCCAGGTGCTCCAGGGCGTTCTTCCGGCTGCCGGGGTACATGGTGTTGCAGTCGGTGAGGAAGGGCTTGCCTCCCAGCTCCTTGACCACGTCCACTACCGCCCTGGCGTAGTTGGGCCGCAGGTAGCTGATGTTGCCCAGCTCGCCGAAGTGCATCTTGATGGCCACAAATTTGCCGTCCAGGTCCAGATTCTGAATCCCCGCCTTTTTTATCAGCTTTTTCAGCTTGGTGGGCAAGCCGTCGCCGAAGGCCTCGGTGTGGAAGTCGGTGAAATAAACCTTTGCTTTTTCCATAGCGGTATCTCCTTCTAAGTAAATTTATCAGCACTATATCATATAAACCACACTTTAAGTCAAGAGGAAATTGCATTTTTTCGGCTCTCCAGAATACCCGGAATGATGGCGCACAGGGAGCCTGCCACGATGAGGACAATTCCGGCCATCATATTGAGGGAAATCTCCTCCCCGTGGACCGCCCAGGCCAGGAGGGGCGACAGAGCGGGCTTGAAGAAGTAGATCAGGGACACCACGCTGGCCGGCTGGTACTCCATGGCCAGGAAGTAGGCGCAAAAGCCGACGCCCGCCACGCCCACGGACACAAAAAGGACGTAGGGCAGGTTTTCCAGGGTGTACCCGGCAAAGACGGGGATGCTGGCGAAGCTGTCCAGACCGATATTCCGAAACATCTCGGCTACTGCCGGGATGTGGGAGAGCAGAATGAACACCAGCACGATCAGGGCGCCGAACAGGAAGCTGAAGCAGGTGACCACCGCCCCGCCGAACTGGGCCACCTTTTTCTTGCCCATCACCCCATACAGGGAGAACAGCAAGGTGGACAGCAAAGCCAGGGTCACGCCGGTCATGTTCAGCTTTGTGTTCCAGGGGCTGATAATGACCACCGTGCCGGCAATTTCCAGGGTCAGAGCGGCGATATGGCGGGGCTTGATAGGCTCTTTCAGCAGGAAAAAGGCCAAAAACGCCACAAATACCGGGTTGCAGCTGAACATCAGCGCCGACACCGAGGAGCCGGTATAGCTCACCGCCATTTGGAGGATGGGCATGCACAAGGCGATGCCCACCAGACCCAGCAGCGCGAAGTAAGCCACGCTCCCCCTGTCCAGCCGCTCTCCCCGTTTCTTCAAATTGTGCAGCGCCACCGGCAGCAGGAACACAAAGCCGATGGCAAAGCGGCACAGAGTCAGCTGGACCGGGTTGATCTGCCCGGCGATAAACTTCAGCACCACCTCGAAGGAGGTGAACATCACCACCGCCACAGCGATATAGAGATAGCCTTTTTTCACCACGCCTCTCCCCTTCTTATTTCAACATTTCCAAAAACTCATCCTCGGTGAGGACGGGAATCCCAAGCTCCTGGGCGCGGCGCAGCTTGGAGCCCGCTGCCTCCCCCGCCACCACATAGGTGGTCTTTTTGGATACGGAGCCCGCCGCCTTGCCTCCACGGGTCTCAATCATCTCGCCGGCCTCGTCTCGGGTAAACTTCTCCAAGGCGCCGGTGAGTACAAAGGTCATGCCGGCGAAGCGCCGGTCGCTCCCCTGTTCCGCCGCCGTCATGTTGACGCCGGCCTCTTTCAGCCGCTGGATCAGGTGCCGGCTCTGGGGGCTGGACATCCACTCCAGAATGTTCCGGGCGGTAATTTCCCCAATATCGTCCACGGCGGTAAGCTCGTCCAACGCGGCGTTTTGCAGATTCTCCAGGGTGTGGAACCGGGCGGCAAGAATTTTTCCTGCCTTCTGCCCCACTTGCCGGATGCCGAAGGCGTAAATCAGCCGGGACAGGTCCTGGCTTTTGGACTTCTCCAAAGCGGCAAGCAGCTTCTGAGCGGACTTTTTGCCCATGCGGTCCAGCCTGGCTACATCCTCCTCCTTTAAGAAGTACAAGTCCCCCGGCGTTTTCACCAGCTGGGCGTTCACAAGATTCTCCACCACGGCGATGCCCAGGCTCTCAATATCCATGGCGTCCCGGCTGGCGAAGTGGGCCAGATTGCGCAGCAGCTGGGCGGGACACTCCGCCCCGGTACAGCGGACATGGGCCCCGTCCTCGTCCCGTTCCACCGGGGCTCCGCACACCGGACAGACCTTGGGCAGAAAATAAGGCTGAGTCCCCGACCGGCGCTTCTCCTCCACCACGGACAGCACCTCCGGAATGATCTCCCCCGCCTTGCGCACCAGAACGGTGTCGCCGACGCGGATGTCCTTCTCGGTGATAAAGTCCTGGTTGTGGAGGGTGGCGTTGGTAACGGTGGTGCCCGCCAGACGGACGGGGGTGAGGACCGCCTTGGGGGTGAGTACCCCCGTCCGGCCCACCTGGACCACGATGTCCACCACCTGGGCTGGTTTGACCTCCGGGGGATACTTATAGGCTGCGGCCCAGCGGGGGAATTTTGCCGTGGATCCTAGGGCCGCACGCTGTGACAGGTTGTTTACCTTTACAACAACGCCGTCAATGTCAAAGGGGAATTCCTCTCTCATCTCCCCAATCTCCGCGATGCGCTTCATCGCCTGGGCCGCCCGGGCACAACTGTAATGTGGAATTACTTTAAAGCCGTTGTTTTGCAGGAAATCCAACGTCTCCAGATGGGTGGAAAACTTCTCCTGGGGCCACTGGATGTTAAACACCGCAATGTCCAGCTTTCGGGAGGCGGCCACCTTGGGGTCCAGCTGCCGCAGAGAGCCGGCGGCGGCGTTGCGGGGGTTGGCGAACAAGGCCTCTCCCCTACGCTCCCGTTCCTCGTTCAGGGCGTGGAACACTTTTTTGGGCATGTAGACCTCCCCCCGGACGATGAGCCGGGGCGGAGCGTCGGGAATTTTCAGGGGGATAGACCGGACGGTGCGCAGGTTCTCTGTGACATCCTCCCCCACCTGGCCGTCTCCCCGGGTGGCCCCCCGGACGAAGAGACCGTCTTCATACTCCAAGGCCACCGACAGACCGTCCACCTTGGGCTCCACCACGTACTCCGCGTCAGGGACCACAGCCCGTACCCGCTGGTCGAAGGCCTCCAGCTCGGTAAAGTCAAACACGTCCTGGAGGGACTCCAGGGGAACCTGATGGCGCACCTGTGTGAAGGCCTCCAGAGGCTGTCCCCCCACCCGCTGGGTGGGAGAGTCGGGGGTGACCGTCTCCGGGTGGGCCGCTTCCAGCTCCTCCAGACGGCGGAGCATGTGGTCATAGTCGTAATCGGACATGGTGGGCTTGTCCAGCACATAGTATTCATAACCCGCCTGGGTCAGCTCCCGGCGGAGCTTTTGAATTTCCACGAAATCATCCACAATAATACCCTCCTCTGGGTGTGCATTGAAACTTTTCAACAAAATTCGGGAAGACCGCCCGCAACAGCCAGAAAACCCAGAAGCCGGCCAGCGCCCCGGCGGTGTTCAGAATCACGTCGTCAATGTCGGTGCTGCGGCCGATGAAAAACTGGATAAATTCGATGGTAAAAGAGGAGCAGAAACCCGCCAGCAAGGACTTCCACCACCGCCACCTCCGCCACAGCAGAGCCGGAAAAAAGCCGATTGGCATGAACATGATAATGTTGCCCAGCAGCATAAACAGCCCCCAGTAGCTCATATGGTCCAGCGCGCGGCGAATTTCCTGAAAAGGGGTCAGCATATTGGACAGGTAGGCCAAGCTGCTCATGGTCTGCTCCCAGGTGGGATAGAAACTGAAAAACGAGGCCCCATCATACCATCCCTGACCGAAGGAAATGACATAAGACCAGATATTGGCAGGAAACAGGGTGAGCGCCGCCAGGCCGGCGCAGAACAGAAGGAAGAGGCAGAGCGTGATCTCCCGCAGTGTGCCGCTGACCAGCCCACGTGTCTTCAGTCTCCGCAGCCTGGCGGGCCTGACGATCAGGAAAACGACCAGGGCCAACAAGCACATGGGAATCATCTGCACCACATATCGCAGAACGTCGGAAACAACCTCCGCCACGGAAAAACACCTCTCTTTTGTTCACTGCCCCATCTGCAAATAGGTGTCCGGCACCTTGCCTACAATCACCGTCTCGGCCACGCACAGCCGGGTATCCACGGAGACCTCCACCTCCCCGCCGGGGAGCAGCAGCGTCATGGGCACGTCCACCTCCATCCAGATGCGGTGGAGGGTCTGGTTTACCCCGGCGGAGGTGAGCTGGCTGTCGAACTCCGCCCGTACCGTCCCCACTGTCATGGCTCTGGCCCTGATGGCGGGACCCTTGGCCCACAGGGGTTCCAGGTCGAAGAGGCTGCCCAAGGGCACCTGGATTTCGGACACGTCCACGCCCTCCAGCGCCTTCAGAATGGAGGCAATCAGTTCCGCCCGGAGCAGGTTCATCCGGGCCATATCGGTGGTCAGGGCGGTGATACCGCCCCCCTCGTCCCGCTGAATGGTAACAAAATCGGCGTAGCCGACCTGCCGGGCGGCCAGGTCGGCGGTGACGGCGTTCTCCACCACAGTGGTCATGGTGTTCTGAGCCTGGGCGGCGGCAATCTCCGCCACCACCGGGCGCAGCTTATTTTCTAATAAAGTAATGATTGTCGCCGCCACGATCAGGGCCACTGCTAAGGTAATCAGGGCCGGGGGAATTTTCATCTGGGGACCAGGGCCCGTCCACACTGGTCGCCGACGCTTTGACGGACGCCGCACATACCGCACCAGCTCCCTCCGCCATGGACGCATACCCTCACCTCCTATTATAAGGTAAGGATATTCTAAAGCGGGCTTGGCCTATTCCTTCTCAGAAGGCGTGTCTTTATTGAGCTTTGTTATAATGATTCCTGTACAAGTCACAATGACGACACACAGGTACATACAGATGCCCAAAATACATCCAAAGCCGTAGCCCCCCATGCCATTAAAAAGGTCTCCTGCAAGGTCAGATACAAACATTCCGCCAACGGCCACCACGACGCCTAACAAAACATACTGCCAAATATTTTTCATATTTGTTCCTCCACAAATTCAAGCTGATCGGTTCTAATCAGAGGGTCCCAGCAGCTCCTGGACGGCCAGCAGGACGCCCAGCCTGCCGGATTCGTAGGTCAATCCCCCCTGGAGGTAAACGGTATAGGGCTCCCGCATGGGGGCGTCGGCGGACAGCTCGATGGACGCCCCCTGGATGAAGGCCCCGGCGGCCATAATCACTTGGCAGTCGTACCCCGGCATATCCCAGGGCTCCGGGGTGACATAGGAGTCCACCGGCGCGCCGAACTGGATGCCCTTGCAGAACTTTTTCAGGGCCTCGGGCTCCCGCATGTGGATCATCTGAATGATGTCGTGGCGCACCGCCGAGGAGTGGGGCTGGGTCTCGTAGCCCAGCAGCTCCATCACTCTGGCGGCAAAGACGGCGGTTTTCACCGCCTGAGCCACCGTGTGGGGGGCGAGAAACAGCCCCTGGTAGAGCAGCCGGTTCTGGCCCAGAGTACACCCGCACTCCCCGCCGATTCCGGGGACGGTGAGCCGCATGGCAGCCCCCTCCACCAGGTCCCGGCGCCCGGCGATGTAGCCCCCGGTGGGGGCCAGCCCGCCTCCGGGGTTTTTGATGAGGGAGCCTACCACCAAATCGGCCCCCACATGGGTAGGCTCTACGGTCTCCACAAACTCGCCGTAGCAGTTGTCAACCAGAACAGCGGCCTTGGGGTTGGCCTTCTTAATGACCCGGCACATCTCCCCGATCTCCTCCACCGACAGAGACGCCCGGGTGGAGTAGCCCTTGGACCGCTGAATCAACACCGCCTTTACCCGGGGGTCGGCGGCGGCTTTCGCCATCCCCTCCAGGTCCGGCTTGTTGTCAAGCAGTTCTACTTGTCTGTACTCCACGCCGTAGTCCTTCAAAGAGCCGGGGCCCTTGTCCACCGCCCCCACGACCCCCAGGAGGGTGTCGTAGGGCGCGCCCACGGCGGACAGCAGCACGTCACCCGCCTTCAAGGCCCCGAAAAGGGCGCAGGCAATGGCGTGGGTGCCGTTGACAAACTGAATGCGCACCAGAGCGGCCTCGGTCCCGAAGAGGTCGGCGTAAATTTCATCTAATTTGTCCCGACCCAGGTCGTCGTAGCCGTAGCCGGTGGTGCCGGCAAAACAGCCGTCGGCCACCCGGTGCTTCTGAAAGGCGGCCAGCACCCGGGCGGTGTTCTCCCGGGCAATGGCGTCGATGCGGGCAAATTCCTCGGTGAGCTGACTCTGGGCCCGGTCGCCCAGAGCCCTCACACGGTCGCTTATCTGTAAAGGCATTACATCTTTCAATCCTATCTGTTTCAATTATAGTTCATTTACCAGCCGCTTAAACACCTTGCCCCGTTCCATAAAATTCTTGAATTGGTCGAAGGCGGCGCAGGCCGGAGACAGCACCACCACGTCGCCCGCCTGGGCCGCGTCCCGGGCGGCGGACACGGCGGAGGCCAGATCATCGGTCTCAATAAGCCGCAGGCCGCTCTCGGCGTAGCCCTCGGCCTCCTCCACCGCCTTTTTGATGGCGGGAGCGGTGTCACCGGTGAGGATCAGCACCTTGACCTTCTCCACCATGGCGATACCAAGCTGGGTGAAGGGAACGCCCTTATCGTAGCCTCCGGCGACGATGATGAGCTTCTGATCAAAGGAATCCAGGCAGGCCATGGTGCGGGTGGGGCTGGTGCCGATGGAGTCGTTATAGTACCGGACTCCATTCAGCTCCCGCACCAGCTCAATGCGGTGCTCCACCCCGGTAAACCGCCGGGCCACCGCCCGAACGCACTTGTCGGGGACAATGCCGTCCACCGCGGCGATGGCGGCCATGTAATTTTCGATGTTGTGAACGCCGGGAATCCGGATGTCGGCCATGGGCAGGACCTCCCGGCTGCCCATGGAGTTGGTCAGCCAGATGGCGTTGTCCCGGAGGTAGACCCCCTCCTCCAGCTTCTGCTTGCGGCTGAACAGCATGGCCTGACCCACCGCCATTTTTGCCAGGGACCGGGTGATGTCATTGTCGTAATTAAAGATGGCCCGGTCCTCTGGCTTCTGGTGGCAGAAGATGTTCAGCTTGGCGCTGGTATACTCCTCCATGGTGTGGTGGTAGTCCAGGTGGTTGGGGGACAGATTGGTAAATACCGCTACATTGGGGCTGCGGTCCATGCTCATCAGCTGGAAGGAGGACAGCTCCACCACCGCCACATCGTCGGGCGTCATGCCGTCCACGTCGGGGAGTAGGGGCCTGCCAATGTTGCCCCCCAGATAGACATTCTTCCCGGCTTCTTTTAAAAACTCGCTTATCAGGGTGGTTGTGGTGGTCTTTCCGTCGCTGCCCGTCACGCCGATGATCGGGCAAGGGCACAGCCGGAAAAACAGCTCCATCTCAGAGGTGAGGATGCTCCCCCTTGCCACCGCCTTCTGCAGCTCCGGGGTGTTGGGGCTGAGGCCGGGAGTACGGAAGATGATGTCGGCCTTGTGAATTTTTTCCAGATAGTCAGGTCCCAGCCGCAGCCTGGCCCCAAGGCTCTCCAGCTCGGCGGCCTGCTCCTCCACCCGCTCCCGGGGGGATTTGTCGCAGACGGTCACCTTCAACTCGGCGCGAAGGAGCATGCGGATGAGCGGGGTATTGCTCACCCCCATACCGATCACGGCGATGGACCTGCCTTGCAAGCTCTCCAAATATTCAGATGTGGTGGACATAGAACGTCCTCCTTTCATATTTTTTCTGATTAAATATATTACCATATTTCCCCGGATAATTCAACAAAAACCCGACCGATGGAGCCCTCCACTGGTCGGGTTTTTCAGGCCCTGGGATGGGCCTTTTTATACACGTCCTTGATTTTTTGGTTGATAAGCTTGGAATATATCTGGGTGGAGGAAATATCCGCGTGGCCCAGCATCTCCTGGATGGAACGCAGGTCGGCGCCGTTTTCCAGCAGGTGGGCGGCAAAGGAGTGGCGTAAGGTGTGGGGGGTGATGTCCTTCTGGATGCCCGCCTTCTCTTGGTAGTGCTTAATCAGCTTCCAGAAGCCCTGGCGGCTCATCCGCTCACCGCTCATGTTGACGAACAGGGCGGTCTCCTCCGCCGAATCTACCAGCTGGGGCCGCACGTTGTTTATGTATTCCCCCAGCGCCCTGATGGCGGTGGGATACAGCGGAATCATTCGCTCTTTTCCCTTGCTGAAGCATTTGAGCACCCCACCGGGCAGGTTCAGGTCGTCCACGTCCAGCTCAATCAGCTCACTGACCCGGATGCCGGTGGCGTAGAGCAGCTCCAGCATGGCCCGGTCCCGGTAGCCCTTCAGGTCGGTGCACTCGGGCTGCTCCAGAAACAGCTCCACCTCCTTGCTGGTGAGCACCTGGGGCAGCTTGCGCTCCACCTTGGCCGGGGCGACCCCCTTAGCCGGGTTGACGCTTACATAGCCCTTTCCCATCAGACAGGAATAAAAGGATTTGATGGAGGCCACCGAACGGGTGACGGTGGCGGGGGATTTTCCCCGTTTGACCAGGGAGTTGGCGTAATCCTCCACCTCCTGGGTCACCACCTGGGCCAGCTCCACCCCTTTGTTCCCCATGGCGGCGGCAAACTGGTGGACATCCCGGAGATAGGAGCTGACCGTATTTACCGAGGCCCGCTTTTCAATTTTCAGATAATCCTCATAGACCGACAGCAAATCAGACACTTCCAAAACTCCCAAATCAAGATGAAAGGATCACCCGGGCCGCAGCCCGAAGCAGGACCGGGACCACCCAATACTCCAGCAGTCCGGCGGTCAGGGCGAGGCCGGCGCACAGACCAGCCTGGCACCACCAGGCCCCGCTCAGTGATATGACCCCGTCCCCCGGCGTCCGGCGCAGCATTTTCCGGGCGGAGAGAATACCGGGCACCCCCGCCAAAAAGAGAGCCGGGACCCAGAGCAAGGCGGGCAGACCAAAGAGGAAAAAGGCGGGAAGCAGTCCCCTTCTCCCAAAGACCCGGCAGAAACAGGCCGCCGAAAAGGAGAAGAAAAATCCCCGCAGCCCGAAGAGGATCGGAATACCCGCCAGACCCAGAGCCGTCAGACCCAGAGCCAGGACAGCCATCAGATATTTGGCCTGCCCCCAGAGCAGAGGCCAAAGTCCTTTGGGAAGCGTTCCCTCCCGGGCCAGCTCCAGATAGCCGGTCAGATAGCCACCCAGTTCCTCCGCGCCCGCGCCGCCGGACAGGGAGGCCAGCAGGCAGCCTGTCACACCCCCCAGCAGGAAAGCGGTGCTGAGCACCGCCAGGGCGATCCGCTGCTCCAACGGCAAGTCCCACTTTTTGCGAATTTCCACTCTCACAGCCGTTCACCTCAGTACCAGCCTATGAGAAAGGAGAAAAAAATAGACGTGGATCTTAAAGCATCCACTTCAAGGGCAACTCCTACTATAGCCCCTCCAAGCCTTTTTCGCAAGAGGTTTTTGCAATTTTCTCCGTTTTTGCCAATTCTTTAAACTTGTTATGTAAATAGCGTTATGTAAACACAAGAACCAAAAGCGGGCCAGGGCTCCGAGAGGGAGCCCTGGCGATGCTAAATCTGGTATCCGGGTCTAAGCTGGCGTCTAAATATAGGGCGAAGTCCTCGAAAGTCTAGCGCTCGCAAAGATTACAGTTCGTATTATTACATTCTGTATTTTGCCCTTCCCCCATCCCGGCGGCGATGGCGTTCAGGGCGATGGCGCACTCAAGACGCTTGCGTTCCATTGCGCAGGCCACCTCGTTAGACCTTGTTATGTCGCCATTGACAAGCAGATTGGAGGCGGAACAGCCCCCGCTGCAGTAGAACCTGGCCCAGCACTCCCGGCAGGCCGGACGGGTATACACATTCTGTTGGGCAAATTGACCAGAGATGTCCATATCAAAGGACCCATCGTGGACGCTGCCCATGCGAAATTCTTCTTTCCCCACAAACTGATGACAGGGATAAATGTCCCCATCGGGGGTGACGGCCACATACTCGCAGCCGGCACCGCAGCCCCGCAGCCGCTTGATGACGCAAGGGCCCTGAGCCAGGTCCACGTTAAAGTGGAAAAAGTTGATGTCGTTCCGGTCCATCAGGGCGCGGGCCAGTTTTTCATACTCCTCCTCTACCCTGTCCAGGTCCTCCTCCCGGATGGCGAAGGGGTCGCCGGCGGGGCCGCTGCAAGGCTCCACCGACACATGGCGGAAGCCCAGGTCCCCCATGTGGAGCACATCCTGAGCAAAGTCCAGATTGTCCCGGGTGAAGGTGCCCCGGACATAGTAATCCTTGGTTCCACGTCCCGCCGTCAGCTTCTGGAATTTGGGGACAATCACCTCATAGCTGCCCTTCCCGTTGACGGTGGGGCGCATCCGGTCGTTGATCTCCTGCCGGCCGTCCAGAGAAAGGACCACATTGGACATCTCCCGGTTGATATAGTCGATGCTGTTGTCGTCCAGGAGGATTCCGTTGGTTGTAATGGTAAAGCGGAATACCTTGTCATGCTTTTCCTCCAGAGACCGGGCGTACTCCACCGTCCGCTTCACTGTGTCCAGCGCCATCAGGGGCTCGCCGCCGAAAAAGTCCACCTCAATGTTCCGCCGCTTGCCCGACTTGGCCACTACCCAGTCGATGGCCTTTTTCGCGGTGTGGGCGTCCATGGTCATCCGGCAGCCGGTACCGAAGTCGCCGGTGGAGGCAAAGCAGTACTTACACCGCAGGTTGCAGTCGTGGGACACATGGAGGCACAGTGCCTTTACCACCGCCGCCTTGGGCAAGGCCATGGCCGCCTCCGGGTCCAGATAGTCATCGGTGGTAAAGAGCAGCCCCAACTTTTGCAGTTCCAGCAGCTCCTGCCAGCCCTCCTCCAGGCCGGCCCGGTCGTACTGAGGCAGCCTGTCCGCCAGATCAGAGGGCAGCTTCTCCCCCAGCGGCCCATCCCCTGCTCCGCTGAGCAGGTCGTAGGTCAGCTTGTCCAGCACATGGACCGCCCCGCTGTTCACGTCCGCCGCCAGGTACTGCCCCAGGGCGGTAAAGGTATGTACGGTTGTCATGTTTTTTCCTCCCGTTTAAATTTCTCTCCAGCTCAGCTCACACTGTCCGGTCGCGTCTTGAAATTCCCATCGAAGATCATATCTCTCCTCCAGCTTGATCGTGTCAGTGGGGCACTTCCTGTTCAGCTTCAGAAGCGGGCGCTTGTCTCTGTCCAGCAGAGACACCTCTGCCTCTCCCTTGGAAAGCCGGGCCTCAAAGGAAAATTCATAGGTCCGGCTCTGACGAAATCGGCCCATATGCCGGACCCAGCCGCTGCAGGAATCCAGCTTTACCCGGTCTTTTTCCCGTCCGGGCCGAAACACAAACAGGACCGCGGCGATACGCTTTGTCACTGCCAGCCCCCGAGAGTAAAGAAAGTATATCACAGCGCCAAGCGCCAGGAAAAAATCAGGTAATATGGCCGCATATACAATACCTCCCGTCTTATGGAACCGCGGAGAAACGGACAGCAAAAAGGCAGGCGCAAAAGCGCCCGCCCTTTCAGGCTGTTGGATTTACTTGTTCTCGCACTTCTGGTTGGCGACAGTGCAGGAAGTCTTGCAGGCGGACTGGCAAGAGGTCTGGCACTCGCCGCAGCCGCCCTTGGCGGCGCTGGCCTTCAGGGTGGCCCCGTTCAAGGTCTGAATGTGTTTCATTGGTATCTCCTCCTGTTAGGTTGCTTACAGCAGATTCTGCCATAGTGGCTGTAATTATAACACAGCGCCCTGAAAATTTCAATCATCTTCTTCGTTTTTTCTTGGGTTTTCTTGCCAATAGACCGGGAATGGCTCCGCCGCACAGGCAGGCGCACAAAATTCCAGCCCCGCCGTTGGCGATGGAGGCTCCCTCGCAGGCGATGCTCCCGGCGGTGAGCAGCAGCAGGAACAGCACCGCTCCCACGCCCAGCCCCACAGGCAGAGAGGGGCCGTTTACCCGGCGGACGGCAAAGGCCCCGCCCACGACGGCCCCCAGAATACAGACGGCCAGCACAGCCCCGTACATGGCCCCCACGGGCATCACGCCGGCGGACACCAGCACAGCGCAGAGCAGCAAGGCCAGGACTGCCGTCACCCCCGCCAGTGCCCCGCCGACCAGTACGTCGCACATGGCATTGAGCCACTGGCCGCCCAGCTCCTCCGTACTTCGCTCCCGTTTTTTCATAAAAACACCCTCCCCCACGGTTTGGTAAAACCTATGCGGGGAGGGTGAAAGACATGCCTGTTTTTAGTTAGTGGGCTGGTCGGCGGCCACGTTCTTGGTGGACACGGCCCACTTGGTGAACTCGATGCGCACCCGGTCGGCGCCGGTTTCGATCACGATAGTGCTCTCATCCACCTTACAGATGGTGCCCACAATGCCGCCGATGGTGGTGATGACATCGCCCACCTTCAGGGAATCCCGCAGGTTCTGTGCCTCTTTCTTCCGCTTGTTCTCCGGGCGGATCATGAAAAAGTACAGCATCGCGAGCATCAGAACGAGCATAATGATAAAACTAGGATCACCCATAAATCTTTCCTCCAAGGTTTAAAATCACTTTGTCAACAGAATCAACGCAGTAAAAAGTATTATAGCGGATAATTACCCGGTTGACAAGCCCTTTTGGCAAATTTCTCTAGTCCTCCCGGCACGGCCGGTCCAGCAGGCCGGAGTACCGGGCACGGAAGTCCTCAAAGGTCCCGCTGTCGATGCTCTCCCGGATACGGGCCGTCAGCTCATTGTAGAAATACAGGTTGTGGAGCACCGCCAGCCGCATGGCCAGCATCTCCTGGGCAACGATCAGGTGGCGCAGGTAGGCCCGGGAGAAGGACCGGCAGGCGGGGCAGCCGCACGACCGGTCGATGGGCCGGGGGTCTGACTTATATTTTTCATTTTTGATGTTGACAGTTCCCTTCCAGGTGTACAGCTTGCCGTGGCGGGCGTTGCGGGCGGGCATGACGCAGTCGAAAAAATCCACTCCCCGGGCGACCCCTTCAATAATATTGGAAGGTGTCCCCACCCCCATGAGGTAACGGGGCTTGTCCGCCGGCATACGGGGCTCCACCGCGTCGATGATATCGTACATCACCTGAGTGGGCTCCCCCACCGCCAGACCGCCGATGGCGTAGCCGTCGCAGTCCAGCTCAGCGATCTCCTCCATGTGCCGCACCCGCAGGTCGGCGTAGGTCCCTCCCTGGTTGATGCCGAAGAGCTGCTGCCGCGGGTTGACCGTATCCGGCAAGGTATTCAGCCTGTCATGCTCTGTGACACAGCGCTCCAGCCACCGGGCCGTCCGCTCACAGGAGGCCTTCACGTACTCGTAGGGAGAGGGGTTCTCCACACACTCATCAAAGGCCATGGCAATGTCGCTGCCCAGGTTGGACTGAATCTGCATAGACTCCTCCGGACCCATAAAAATGCGCCGGCCGTCAATGTGGGAAGCGAAGGTGACCCCCTCCTCGGTGATCTTCCGCAAGCCGGACAGGGAAAAGACCTGAAAGCCCCCGCTGTCGGTGAGCATGGGGCCGTCCCAGTCCATAAATTTGTGGAGCCCGCCCATCTGGCGGACAACGCCGTCGCCGGGGCGAAGATGGAGGTGGTAGGTATTGGACAGCTCCACCTGACAGCCGATCTCCTTCAAGTCGTGAGCTGACACCGCCCCCTTAATGACCCCCTGGGTGCCCACGTTCATAAACACCGGGGTCTGAACCACGCCGTGGGCGCAGGTAAACACTCCCCGCCGGGCTCTCCCCTCTTGTTTCAATACCTCAAACACAAAAAATCCCCTTTATGATTTCTTTTTTAGTCCCCTTATTCTACCTTAGACCGCCCGCTGTGTCAAATATTCCCTAAAATATTTTCCATAAAACAAATTTTTAGAACATCAGTTTGACTTTTGGGCGCACCAGGGTTATACTGATTCTGCAAGGGGGTAACGACTTTGGACCGGATTATTTTTCACTGCGATTTGAACAGCTTCTACGCCTCGGTGGAGCTGCTGTCCCACCCGGAGCTGCGCCACCTGCCCGTGGCGGTGTGCGGCGACCCGGCCAGCCGTCATGGCATCATCCTGGCCAAAAATGAGCCCGCCAAAGCCTTTCAGGTCAAGACGGCGGAGACCATCTGGCAGGCCAAGAAGAAGTGCCCCGATCTGGTCCTTCTCCCCGCCCACCATGGACTATACCGTGACTTATCCGGTAAAGTAAATTCACTTTACGGGGAGTATACCGATCTGGTGGAACCCTTCGGCATCGACGAGAGCTGGCTGGATGTCACCGGCACACTCCACCTGTTCGGAGGGGACGGCGTTGCCCTGGCCGATCACCTGCGGGAGGAGGTACGCCGCCGCTTCGGCCTGACCA
>ERZ779622.566-NODE-566-length-20638-cov-4.177622_pt1 | contig 20638 bp, 15 predicted proteins | sample MGYA00514188_ERZ779622 | MGnify/ENA primary metagenome ERZ779622 (study PRJEB29562, sample SAMEA4376702) | mouse gut metagenome | isolation source: Cecum | study: EMG produced TPA metagenomics assembly of the A DSS colitis mouse model was used to assess the... | reverse complement strand
TGACAAAGCATGAGGACGGATATATTTATGGGGTGATCTGTTCGGAGAGCAAGGATACTTCAGTGAAAGACCTTTCAGCGGCAGTGGCAGCGGCGGGGATTGTGCGGACAAAGGATTTGAAGAACTGGGAACGGCTTCCCAACCTGGTGACACTGCGCTCGCCTCAGCAGAGGAATGTGGTGCTGCACCCGGAGTTTGTGAACGGAAAGTATGCTTTTTATACCCGGCCTATGGATGATTTTATTGATACGGGAAGCGGCGGCGGTGTGGGCTTTGGGCTGTGTGAGGATATCACACATGCGGTGATTGATGAGGAGATCATGACCAGTCTGCGCAAATATCATACGATTACAGAGTCGAAAAACGGCGCCGGTGCGGTGCCGATTCGGACAGAAAGGGGATGGATTCATATTGCCCATGGCGTCCGCAATACGGCGGCCGGCCTGCGGTATGTGATCTATGCTTTTGCCACGGATTTGGACCACCCGGAGCAGGTGATCGCGGAGCCGTCGGGGTTTTTGATTGCGCCCAGAGGCTGGGAGCGGGTGGGGGATGTGTCAAATGTGGTGTTTACCAACGGTGCCGTTGTCCGGGAGAATGGACAGGTGCTGATCTATTATGCGTCGTCGGATACGCGGATGCATGTGGCAGAAACGACACTGGAGAAGCTGGCGGACTATGTGTTTGAAACGCCGCGGGATCCGGGGAGAAGCGCGGATTGTGTGCGGCAGCGGGCGGAACTGATCCGGAAGAACCGGAAACTGCTGGAAGAGCAGGAATAAGGCAGGAAACGGGCCGGGGGAGAATTGCGGGAGAAAAACAGGAGGTTATTAATATGGCGGAGATGAAGAAGCAGGTGGCAGAACGCTGCCGGTTGTGGCTGGAGTCGCCGGTATTTGATGAAGGGACAAAGGCAGAACTGCGGGCTCTGGAGGGAAATGAAGCAGAGCTTACAGACCGGTTTTACCGGGATCTGGAATTCGGGACCGGCGGGCTGCGGGGTGTGCTGGGAGCGGGTACAAACCGGATGAATGTGTATACGGTGAGGAAGGCCACCCAGGGCCTTGCCAATTATATCAGAAAGAATCAGGGGGAGGAGCGGGGCGTTGCCATTGCCTTTGATTCCCGCCGGATGTCGCCGGAATTTGCAAAGGAGGCGGCGCTGTGCCTGGCGGCGAACGGAATCCGTGTTTACATTTTCGAGTCGCTGCGTCCGACACCCATGCTGTCCTTTGCCCTGCGTCATCTGAAATGTATTGCAGGGATTGTGGTGACGGCCAGCCATAATCCGCCGGAATATAACGGCTACAAGGTTTACTGGGAGGATGGAGCCCAGATCACGGCACCCAGGGATAAGGAGATCATCGGGGAGGTTAATGCCATTACGGATTTTGGCCAGACGCGTACCATGGAGCAGGAAGAGGCGCAGGCCGGAGGGCTGTACCAGGTGGTCGGTACAGAGATCGACGACGCCTATATGGAGGAGCTGAGAAAGCTGGTGATTCATCCGGAGACTATCCGGGAACAGGGCAGGGATATGAGGATCGTCTATACGCCTTTGCATGGGACTGGAAATCTTCCGGTGCGGCGTATTTTGCGGGAGCTGGGATTTGCGCACATCTATGTGGTGCCGGAACAGGAACTGCCGGACGGGGATTTTCCCACCGTCAGTTATCCCAATCCGGAGGATAAGAATGCGTTTGCCCTGGCATTAAAGCTGGCCGGACAGGTGGACGCGGATATAGTGCTTGCCACAGATCCGGACGCAGACCGGCTGGGCATTTATGCGAAGAACCGGGAAACCGGGGAGTATGAGGCATTTACCGGAAATATGTCGGGAATGATCATTCTGGAGTATATCCTTTCTCAGAAGCGGGAGCTTAAGGCTATACCGGTGAACGGGGCTGTGGTGACGACGATTGTTTCCGGGAAAATGTCCTGCGGGATTGCCAGGGCCTATGGGGTGGAGAGAATCGAGACTCTGACAGGCTTTAAGTATATCGGGGAGCAGATTAAGTTTTTTGAACAGGATCACAGCCGTGAGTTTCTATTCGGATATGAGGAGAGTTACGGATGCCTGGTGGGAACCCATGCCAGGGACAAGGATGCCGTGGCGGCCGTGATGGCTCTGTGCGAGGCGGCTGCGTACTACCGGTCTCAGGGGCTGACTCTGTGTCAGCAGATGGAGTGCCTGTATGAAAAATATGGATACTTTCAGGAGGGACTCTGCACCATTGCCAGGAAGGGGCAGGAAGGAGCGCAGAAAATCCGTGAACTTCTGGAAAGAATCCGGAAGGAGCCGCCGGACAGGATCGGTGGGTATCGGGTGAAACGGTTTCGGGATTACAAAAAAGGAAGGATCCTGGATTATGGAACCGGGGAGGAGACGCCTTCCGGGCTTCCGGAGTCCAATGTGCTGTATTTTGACTTGGAGGGGGATAACTGGTGCTGTATCCGCCCGTCAGGGACGGAACCCAAGGTGAAGTTTTATATGGGGGTTAAGGGCGGGAGCCGGGAAGAGGCAGGAGAAAAACTGGAGAAACTGACGGCGGCTGTCCGGGAACTGGCGGGAGAGTGAAAGGCTGAAGCGGCTGTCCGGGAACTGGCAGGGGAGTGAAAAGGATGGGCGGAAAGGCCGGCAGTATCTGCGGGAAAACGGGTTTTGCGGGGAGACATATTCGGAAAAGAAAGGGCATTGGAATGCCAGACAGAAAGGAAAGGAAACAGGCGAGCTATGAGTATATTAAAGCTGAAGCCCAGCTGTAAGGATTATCTGTGGGGCGGCCACCGTCTGGTGGAGGAATACGGAAAAGAGTATCCGGGGGAAGTACTTGCCGAGACGTGGGAGCTTTCCTGCCATCCTGCAGGGCCTTCTTATATCGAAAACGGAGCTTATAAGGGGAAAACCCTGCAGGAATATATTGATGCGGAAGGAAAACAGGTGCTGGGTAAGAACTGCAGACGTTTCCGGGATTTCCCTATTCTGACCAAATTTATTGACGCTAAGGATAATCTGTCGATTCAGGTTCATCCGGATAACAGGTATGCCTTGCAGAATGAGGGACAGTATGGCAAGACCGAGATGTGGTATGTGATGGAGGCCGGGGAGGAGGCATACCTTTATTACGGCTTTCAGAGGGAGATATCCAGGGAGGAATTCGCCCAGAGGATCCGGGAGGATACTCTGCTGGAAGTGCTCCATGCTGTGCCGGTGCAGAAGGGAGATGTGCTTTTTATTGAGTCCGGAACGATTCATGCCATTGGCAGGGATATTCTCATTGCGGAGATTCAGCAAAATTCCAATGTCACTTACCGGGTTTATGACTACGGACGGGTGGGAAAGGATGGGAGAAAGCGGGATCTGCATATCGAGAAGGCTCTGGCAGTGACTAACCGGGTGCCTATTATCAAGAGCAAGAGCAGCTATCCCCATGTGGCAGACTGCGATTATTTCACGGTGGATAAGCTGAATCTGGATGGCAATATGATACGGCGGGTGGAGGGAAATGTGACAGACCAGTCCTTTGTAAGCCTCTTGTTTCTGGACGGAGCCGGGGAGATCACCTGCGGAGGAGAAACGCTGGGGTACAAAAAGGGAGACAGCTTTTTTCTGGCAGCAGGCAGCGGGGCCTATGAGATCGAGGGAAGCTGCGACGTGCTGATCACCACCATTCGGGAAAAGGCAGGCTCTGTGCGTGTGGGCGCATGGATAAGCGGGAAAGAGATCCGTATCGGACTGGTGGATGAACATCAAAAGATCCTTGCTGTAAAAACCATCCCAACCCGGAAGGAGAAGGGAGCCGCGGCAGTGATTGCGGAGACGGCAAAGGAGATATCCGGGCTGCTGGCGCAGGAGGAGATTCCCATGGATCGCTGTGCAGGCGTGGGTGTGGGAGTTGCCGGGACGGTAGACCGGAGGCGGGGAATCGTGCGGTATTCCAATAATATCTGCTGGAAAGAGGTAGAACTGACGAAAAGAATGAGCGAATCTTTGCCTGTGCCGGTAAGGGCTGCCAATGACGCGGACTGTGCAGCGTTGGGGGAGGCTTTAGTCGGCGCCGGACGGGATCATCAGGACGTGGTTATGCTGACTCTGGGCGCCGGCGTGGGCGGCGGGGTGATTCTGGATGGGAAAATCTACGACGGCAGGGGAACAGGCGGAATGGAATTCGGCCATATGGTGATCGTGGAGGACGGGGAGGTCTGTACCTGCGGCAGGCGGGGATGTCTGGAGGCGTATGTGTCCGAGACCGCGCTTGACAAAAGGACAAAGGCGGTCTTTGGCACGGCTATGCCTCTTGAGGAGCTGCTTGCTATGGCTCTTGCCGGGGATGAACGTGCGCGGAAAATACTGGATGATTTTGTGAAGAAGCTGGGAACCGGCCTGGTGAATCTTGTAAACATTTTCCGCCCGCAGCTGATTCTGCTGGGCGGAGGAGTATGCAGGCTTGGCAGGGAGAGAGAACGAATGATCCTGGAGCCGCTGCGCAGGATGATGAGGGAGAACTGCTTTGGGGCAGAATCCGGAGAGATTCCGGAGCTGGAGCCGGCAGCTCTGGGAAAGGATGCGGCGGTAATCGGCGCGGCGAGTCTGGTGTGAGATTTGCTTCAGCCGGTGCGGCAAGCCTGGTATGGGAAGAATGGGCTGAGAGTATGCTCGATGATCAGCCTGATATCCCGGATATTATTTTGTATGGGCTGCAGTTCTGACTGCAGCTTTTTATCTGACATATCAGATATGGCTAATCATAATTCACTGTCGGTCTCGAAGAAAGTACCCCATGAAAAGGAATGAAGTTTGCGTTTGCCGTGAAGAACCGGGAAATAACGGTTGACGCTTCCCGGAATAATAAAGTATAATAATGGATAATACAGGAAATCAAATGCTTTTCCTGTTGTGCCTCTTATTTAGAATCAAAGCATGAGTCTGATATGCTTTATGACAGAGTGCGGCCGGGCAGAGAAGGGACTTCCCGGCTATTATTCCGTGAGGGCAAATACATAGTGAAGAGGGGATTTTATGAGACAGTTTTTTGGTATGAGCAGAAGAGGGAACCTGCGTGAGGCTGTAAGCGGGCTTGTGATGCCTCAGATGCTTCTTTTGATGTCCAATGAAAGGCAGTTTGAGGAACATGTAAGGGAACTGGAGGCGCTTTTTCCCGGAGTGCCCAGTATCGGATGTATCGGGATGAGCTATGACACCCAGGTGGTGGAGGACGGGGTCGGAGTGGTTGCTTTTCTGGATGGAGTGGTTGCGGCGGCAAATGTGCTCGAGCAGGTGTCGGTGATGCCGGTGCGCGATATCCAACGTCTGGAGAGGGATGTGAACCAGGTAAAGGGTTCGCAGAAGGATACAATCTGTATTGATTTTTGCTCCGGCAATGATGCGTGTGCCCTGACGACGATCTACAGTGTGCTGAAGCGGAGAGGGATCTCTTTGGTGGGAGGGACCGGCGACAAGGGCAAGGTTTCCGCCAACGGCAGGATCTATCCGGACGGGGTGGCTTATGCACTGATACGGAATGCGAACGGGAGAGTCAAGGCATATAAGGAGAATATTTACCATACAAGAGGGAACCAGAGGTTTATCGCTTCCCGGACCGATAAGTCCAGATACGTTCTTGGGGCGCTGAACGGGATGCCGGCCAGAGATGTGTATCAGAAGATTCTTAAGGTGACGGAGCAGCAGATTCCGACCCAGACCTTTAAGAATCCATTCGGCAAGATCAATGGGGATGATGTCTGTATCATTTCCATCAAGGAAGTAGCAGGGGATTCTCTGGTCTGCTTCCGGCAGGTGAACGATTCTGACGTACTGATGCTGCTGGAGCTGGGGGATTACCGGGCGATTGTGAAGGAGACGATTGCTGAGATCCGGAGGGATTTTCCACGGATTTCGGGAGTGTTTTCTGTCAATTGCCTGTTCCGTTATAAGCTGTTCAGTGATAACGGCTATATGCAGGAGTATTTGCAGGAGATGAGCGCCCTGGGAAGCCATGGTGGTCTGGTAGGGTATGGAGAGCATTACAATAACCGCTTTGTCAATCAGTCGATGGCCTGTGTGGTGTTTTAATAAAGGAGGAATGGAAGATGGCATTGTGGAGAAAATCCTCAAAGGGGAACCGGCAGAATCCGGAAGAGAAAAGGAGTCTTTATCCGATTCTGTTTGTGATGGATACCTTGAATGGCTACCGCAAGGATCTGGTGCAGAAGGAAGTGGATTCTTTGCACGAGCTGAGTCTGGTGAAGAGTTCTTTTAACCATGTGCTGCAGGAGGCGACAAGCTTCCAGGAAAAGCTGCAGGATTTCGGGCAGACTTTTTCTGATATCGAGCAGGTATCCGGTGAGTTTGCGGCAGTGAAGGATAAGATTAATGATTCTGTGGTACAGGCGCAGGACGAGGTGGCACAGCTGAAAACCAGCTCTCTTAAGGTGGAGGAGCACTTCGTAGAGATGAAGAATACCTTTGATACGCTGCAGGATTCCGTGGATAAGATCAAGAGCTGCATGAGCGAGATCGTTTCCATTGCCAATCAGACGAATATCCTGGCATTGAATGCTTCGATTGAAGCGGCAAGGGCAGGTTCGCAGGGCAAGGGCTTTGCTGTGGTAGCGGCCGAGGTGAAGAAGCTGGCGGACGAGATCAAAGATCTGGCAGGTATGGTAGATTCCAGTATTGGCGATGTGGAGCAGGGAACAGATAAGCTGAGCGCGAGCATGAATGATTCGCGGGAGGCGCTGGGACACAGTATGGATAAGGTTAATGAGACCTATGAGATGTTTGACCGGATCACTCAGGCGGCAGAAGGGGCGTCTGCCGTACAGTCGGAGATTTCCGGAGTGATCGGGAATTCCCGGACAGCTCTGCAGGTGCTTTGCGGGTTCTTTGACAAGATTCGGGATCAATACCAGGAGGTGGTAAAACATATCCGGCATGCCAGTGATCTTGGGACCACGAAGAGCGCCATGTTCGAAGATATTGACAATATGATGTCTCAGATTCCGCCGATTATTGAGACAGATGGCAAATGAGAGGGCAAAAAGGTGTTGAAAATCACAGATTAACGAGTTATACTCAATCCATATGAGAATGGATATGAGGGCCGGGGGCGGAACTGTAGGGAGCTGTGGGGTTTATGAGAGGTAAAAAGCAAATCTTTTTCGAGGTCCGGATGATGGGGGAGTTCTCGGTCAGGCATAACGGGCAGAAGGTGGTTCTGGGGAGAAATAATACATTAAAATATATTCAGCTGCTTCAGCTGGTCTGGCTTCACGGAGATCAGGGTGTTACCAGAGATTACCTGATGCGTACCCTGTATGACAGGGAGGAGCTTTCCAATTCAGGGAACAGCCTGAATAATCTGCTCTACCAGGTGCGCCAGCGGATGGCCAAGGAGCAGCTCCCCAAGGGGAATTATATCTCCCGGAAGGGCAGCATGTTCATTACCGACGAAAACTTTCCGGTGCGGGTGGATGTGCTTGAGTTTGAGAGATTGCTTCAGGATGCCGGGGAGGCTGAGACAGAGGAGGAGAAGTACCGCTGCTATTATGAGGCCTTTGATCTGTACCAGGGTGAGCTTCTGCCGTCGATTTCCACAGAGATGTGGGTGATGATGGAAAGCCTGCGTTTAAAGGAGCTGTATGTGGAATGCGTAGACTGGCTGGGCGAGTACTGCAGGAATTGCAATGATTATGATACCATGTATTATGTGTACACCCGCGCCGCCGGCATTTATCCCTATGACGACTGGCAGATCTGTCAGATCGACAGCCTTCTGGCCATGGGAGACGCGAAGAGAGCCAATCAGGTATATAATGACACGGTTCAGCGCTACATGGATGAAATGGGCATTCCGCCGTCTGACGAGATGATGAAGTGTTATGAGCGGATCAGCCGGGAGAGCCAGCATATGCCGGGCGGGATGAATGAAGTTCGCAAGAGCCTGCTGGAGCAGGGAGATTCCGGGGTGCCGGATACCGGCGCTTACCATTGTGCATATCTGAGTTTTGTAGATGTGTACCGGACTTTGAGCCGCAACATGGAACGCAGCGGGAATTCGATCTTTCTGATGCTCTGCACCCTGGTCGATTATGAGGGGAAGATGATCCGCAATCCGGAGAAGCTGAAGGAGCGGGCAAAGGTTCTCGGAGATGTGATCCAGTACAGTCTGCGCAAGGGAGATGTCTATACCCAGTATCACGCGGCGCAGTACCTGATTCTTCTGATCGGAGCCAAGCAGGAGGAGTGCGAGATTATTTTCCGCCGCATCCAGCGCAATCTCAGAGAGCGGGAGGGGAACCGGGCAGGGCTGCAGTATATGGTATCCTCGCTGGCGGAGATCGAGAATGCGGTGAGGTAGCAGTTACATAGAGGAATTGGTGACTTTTATGAGTTCCGAGGGGAACCCTTTTTCCAGAGCTGATGTCTGTTGATCTCGAAAAACGCCCCGTGAGAAATAATGTAAAATATGAAGAAAGAAAACAGATAGAATAGTTGGGCTAGATGTTGGACATAAATTTTGACCCCAATCCCCTCTTATGGACACTGGAAAATACCCTAATCCCAATTCGTTGACACCAAACAGTACCTCTGTTATGGCAAATCCCTTATTGTGGACACACTCCCTGCCCCTCTGGCTAACTGTGGCTCATGTTTCCAGCTTCGCTGTCCACCATCCGACTGCCGGGAATCGAAATTTTCCTTCCATAGGTGTATAATGATCTGTGGCAAAGGAGGTTTTTATGAGAGCGCAGGCGTTCACCGATGAAGAAGTGAAAATTTTAGGAAAAATAAATACACAGCATTTGTAAGCAACAGCTCCATCCGGTTTACCCTGGAATTCAAGGTTATGTATGGTCCAGTGACTATTGATGTAGTTTGACACTAAATGGTGAACCTTGTAGTAATTAACTTTAAACTCATCGGAAGAGATTCCGGTGGGTTTTTTATTTTCGGCAAATTTCATTCTTTTAGATATTCCGTTCTTTTCCTAAATCCCTTATAATAGCCTTACATCAGAGAAAAGCGGGCAGCACTCCCTATTTGGAGAATGCGCACCTTCGGGACGGACTTAAAGCAGTTTAGGTCCGTGCCGCAGGTGTGCAAACACCAGAGAAAGGAGGATGTGGTCTATGTTCTTCTTAGAAGTCCTGAGCCGTGTTGTGAGTATCTTTGCGGGCATTGTGGGCGGCCTTAACGGGCTGGCTTCATTAGTCCAGAAGTGTAAACCTTACATAAAGCGGGATAAGGCAGAGACAGAAAAAGACCCATCAGCAGGCTTGGCGGCATCTGATGGGTCGAGTGGCGATTGCGTAAGCAATCGTTAATCTCGTGGGCGGCAGCTACATCGCCGCCCTTTTTATTACAATTCCATAGTAGCATTTTGTCAGGGTGAAGTCAATAGGGAAATTCATTTCCCGATAAGCGAAGCCAGGAGCAATTTTGCGATAGGGCGAGCCAATAGAAATTTCTACCCTTCTTCTGGTTCACCAAATATTTTACAGTATTCCTCAGCAGACAGTTTTTTCTCTGCCCACTCCCTTGCTCCTTCTTCCGACAGAATCTGGAAATCCTCTCCGCCAGCAGCAGCCCTTATGGACGCCATTGAAAAGGAAAATGATTTTGCCATGATTGCATATTTGGCATATTTTACACCCAGCATGGAGGGAGGCCGGATATTTATCTGCCCGGAGTGCAGAGCAGACGAGGAATACAGAGCCAAAACCGGGAGCAGACTTCCTTATACGGAATGGATGCTTATTCAATGTGCAAAAGAGTATGTCAGTGATTGCGCCTGATTGAAATTACATGAGTTCTAAACAGTTATAGGCATTTGATATTGATAGGGCAGGAGTATTGCGGAATCAAGCCGCTGCTCCTACCCTGTTATTTTAAAAAAAAGTTTTTACTTTTATATCAAATAGTTACAGACAGGCGTATACCCATTGTCGGTGGATAACATTCCACCCATTCCGGAATTCGGAGAACCAGAAGACAACCGAATACCACACCTATGGACAGGAGATATGACTCCCTGTCCATGGGGTCAAAAAATTTGTCCTTGACAAAGGGTACAGTTTAAAATTTTCAGTTGCAAATTTCAAAAATATCAAAAATATCCATTTTTTTGATAATTCGTATGATAGGTCATTTGCTAAAATAGGCGCCAAGAGGTGAAGAGATGATGAACAAAGCAAGCTGGGGAATGCATTCACCCAACCTGATCTGTATCTGTGTGGATACCAGGGCAGGGGAAGAATACGGTGGCAGGCTTTGGCATCAGTATGAAGACCGGCCGATAAGCTATCTGGGAATGATGGATTTGATCAGGAAGATGGATGCTTTATACGACGAGTGGAATTTTCCGCAGAGTTCTACCCAGAGCCGTTCTTTTATAAGCCCTCAGAATCCGGTTCGTAAAAAAGACAGGAAAGGAGCGCTAAGGGAGATGGATGCGGGCCGTATACAGGATAAGCATGGGGACATCGGAACATTCCTGGTTCATGTGAAATATCGGCAGAATTCCACCTGGCAGGGAGAGGTCATGTGGGCGGAAAAAAGAAAACGGCAGTATTTCCGCAGCGCCCTGGAACTGATCAAGCTGATGGACAGCGCCCTGGATGAGGCGGAGGAGGCGCAGAGTGAGGGCAGTTAGCGGCGGTTGAAAAAAGACCGGGTATCATAAGGAAAAGGACGGAGAAGGGAACAGACGGATATCCGGGCAATCAGATGCGGACAACAGAAAATGGTCAGAGATAGAGGAATAAAGGCAGAGAGGAGAGGGAAACGTGATGGAGAAAGAGACAAGAAGAATCCGGAGGGCAGAGAAGAAACCTTCAGGGCTTGCGAACTGGCTGCGCCGGGAAGGAAGAAGGTGCTGTGCGGTTGCCTTGTGTGTCAGTATGATCGTGGGAAATGCGGCGAATCTGGCATTTGCGGCTGAGGAAAGCATCAGCGGAAGCTTCCTGTTCCGCCTGGATCGGGCATCCTTGTATGATGCGCTCCAGGAGGCAGTGATGGAAGGCGATATCGTGGATAAGGAATTCGAGTTTCAAGGGGAGGCGGCTGAGGAGTACGACCTGCTTCTGAACGAGATGGAAGGCCACGACGGAGAGCTGTATGAGCTGAAGCCGGAGATCGCACATAATGAGGGCAATCTGGGATTGCGGATATTCGCAAGGCTGGATGGAGAGATTCCTCTGGGGGATGAGGAAGAGATCGTAGAGTATGAGATTACCGGCAGCGAGGAATTCATTTTCCTGCTGACGAACCGTTCTCATAAAGAGTATCAGGCAGTGATTCAGGTAGATGACAAGAGATCTGAGGTCATCACCGTAGTTCCGGGAAGCAGCCTTCAGGCAGGGCTTGAGGATTCCCCCTACACCTCGGCAGCGGACTTTGGCCCGGGTGAGACAGAGGGCGCCGGGGAAGTGACTGACGCCGGAATCACCGCGGCTCCGGGAGGCGGAAGCAGCGGCGGTGGCGGAGGCGGCGGAGGTGGTTCCTCCCACAAGGATAACACTCCGCAGGAAGGCGCCGAGGACACGGCGAATCATCCGGAGAGCGGGGAGAACAGCCAGGACGGAAGCCAGGAAGGCGATTCCGCTCAGAACCCGGAAGACCAGGGAGCAGAAGAAAAGGATCACAATAACGGCAGCGCACAGGAAGGAGAAGCTTCCGGCGGCGCAGACAATAGCAGTAATGATTCGAATGGGGCGGAGATGAACGGCTCGGATCGTAATGATTCGAACGGCAGCGATTCCGACAACCATGATTCTGGTAGTAATGATTCCGGACAGAATGATTCGGATAAGAGCGATTCCGGAGACAGCAGCCATGATTCTGATAACGGAGGCGGAAGCGCCTCAGAGGGCGGAAGCAGTGAGGATTCCGGAAGCTCAGGCAGTGACCATTCCTCCGGTTCCGGTTCGTCCGGTGACGGGGCGGGGAGTTCTTCGGGAAGCGACAGTGGAAGCAGTTCCGCTGGCGGAAGCAGTTCCGACAGCGGTTCTTCGGGAAGTGACAGCGGAAGCAGCTCCGGCAGCGGGTCGGACAGCAGCTCTTCCGGCAGCAGCAGTTCGGGAAGCAGCTCTTCGGGCGGCAGTTCGGACAGCGGTTCTTCGGGCGGCGGAAGCTCGGACAGCGGCAGCAGTTCTTCCGGCAGCAGCGGCAGCTCCGGCGGGGACAGCGGTTCCTCCGGCGGCGGAGAGCAGTCGGCATCGATTTCCCGCCACGGAGTCAGCCTGGTAGCCATGAGCCTGGATGAGATCGTGGCAAGTCCGTCGGATGCGGAAGCAGCTGATAAAGAAGAAATTGAGACAGAAGAGATCCCGCAGACAGAGAAGACCGGTGAGCTTGCAACCGATGCGGATGCTGAGGAAGCCAGCCCGTCAGATGCGGATGAAGAATTACTGGATGGACAGATCTACGAGCCAGCGCTTCTGGGCGATGATGCCGTAGCAGCATTTGTGACAACGGCAGCCGAGATGCTGCTGGATGAAGAGGATTATCGGACAGCATCCCCGTCCAATGCCTATCCGGCCAAGATCCGGGAGTTCCAGGCAGACGGCGTGGTAGTTGTGGTAGAAGCGGAAGACGGCGTTCTTCCCGAGGATGCGGAGCTGACCGTGAAGGAGCTGGTGAAAGAGGAAGCAGATACCGCTGACCAGTATGAGCAGGCAGAAAAAGCGCTGGAAGAAGCAGGAACCGAATATGCCGGAATGATGGCATTCGATATCAGCTTCTGGATGGACGGCGAGGAGATCGAGCCCGAAGGCCCGGTGCAGGTGTCCATGAGGGTAGACTCGGAGAAGCTGCCGAAGGAGGCGGATCCGGAAAGCCTGGAAATCCATCACCTGGTGGGAACGGATGAGATTGAGGCCGTAGAGATCGTGGCAGACAGCGGCGATAAGGCTGAGGGAATCATTGAAGTGGATGAGGCTGAGGCTTTGGCGGGGGAGTTTGAGGTGGAGAGCTTCTCGACGTTTACGATTACGTGGGGGGTGAAATACCCGTTCGAAGACTCCAATGGTGATTTTCAATTACAAATCAGTGGTACCTACTATGAACAGGATGCAAGTGGGAAGCTCATCGGACTAAATGTAGATAAAGAAAATATAGAAATACCATATTATGGAGGAAATGAGGCGGTAGCCAAAATCGATTTATCTAAAAACTCTCAAGTTGCTCAAATTGGCTGGTATACGTTTGAAAAGGCAAAAGCGACACTGGAAAATGGCAAGGAAATAGAGTTTACTGAATTAGGAATAGAGATAAGGGGTTGGAGGCCCACATGGATTGAAGATAAAAACAATGCATCCGGATATCGAGTTGAAAGGCAACCCTTGAAAGTACTGGTTCATTACTATAATAATGGAAAAGATTTGGAAGAGAGTTCGGAAAAGACATTCAATTTCAATGAGAGAGATTTAAAATACGAGAATTTAAAATATCTTGGTTTGACTGCTATTCCTAAAAAAGTTGAAGATAGCATGATGACATTAAATATGTCTTTGATATATCAAAAAGATAACCGTCCGATAAGAATTGTAGATGGCATTAAACAAGACGGATGTTTGAAAGTTGAACTTTCCCAGGAATTGCTAAAGCAATATAGCGATGGTGTGTATTGTGAATGGGAAAAAGTAAGCGAACAAAATTATAATGTCAATCAGGCTGAGAATAGCGGATGGGTTCCAGTCAAAGATGGTATATCAGCAGACAAAAAGGCTGTTAATGTTGCAATAAGCAATGGAGCTAGGTGCTATTACCGGGTGAAGGTGTTTAGCAAAGATGGTGTTCAGATCGGGGAATTAATTTCTCCTTTAGTTGAATACTATGATCAGTTGGAAAATGGAAGTTTTGAGTTCCCTGAAGTAGTAGATACGGGTAAAACATATGACAATTGGTATCAGTTTCCACAGGCTACAGAAGGAATTGTGTGGAAAACAACAGAATCCAGTAAATCAATTGAGCTTGTAAGGAAGGAAAATACAGATCATAACCTTCAATTAGGGGAGAAAGTGCTTCCTGATAGAAATCAGTGTGCTGAATTGAATTCAAAAGATGTGGGAGCATTATATCAGGATGTACTGACAGTGCCAGGGAGTAAACTGAATTGGAGGCTTTTTCACCGAGCACGTGGCCCATATGGGGCGGAGGATAAACGAGAGGATACAATGTATCTTGTAATTATGCCGACGTCAGAAGCAGAAGGCTATACTGAACATTCACAATTGAAAAGGGATGTGGATTCTTGGCTAGGGAGTGATTCCGAGTACTATGACCCAGAAACTGGGATTTATGTTAAAAAGATTACCAGTCCGAACCTTGTATGGTCTAAGTATGACGGAATTTATGAAACAGGAAGTAGTTGTCTCACAAGATTTTTCTTTATTGCCGGGGGCGAAAATGAGGTCGCAACAGGAGACGCGAGAAAGGGAAATCTTTTGGATGGCGTGTGGTTCAGTACTGAATTACCGCCGCCAGAGGCAGAAAAAGGAAGCCTGTCAATCGAAAAGATTGTAAGCGGTCTAACAGAGGAGGAAGCGAGAGAATATAAGATTGAATTAAATATATCCAAAGACGGAAAAGTGAAAGAAACAATTACTCTTGAGAATTTTATATCAGGAGCAAATGGGACTTATTCCAAAAGCGCTCCCCTTCTTGAGAACATAGAACTTGGTGAATACGAAATTACAGAAAGCGTACCGAAAGATATTCAGCAAAAATATAAGGATAAATATAACTGGACGTATTCTGTTGCAGAAAATGAGGGTAATCCTCAAACGGAAACAACTATTAAAGTAAACTTAACAGGGGAAAAAAAGACTTCCAAAGTAGAGTTTAAAAATGATTATACCCCAAAGACAGAGAACAGGACAGTTACTGTCAGGAAAGAGGTAACAGGGAATCTGGGAGATAAACAGAAAGACTTTACGTTTGGTTACGAGATTGCTGATGGAGCGGGTAATACGCTTACCGATTATAGTTCCATTAAGGTTGGTGGAAAAGAAGTTACAGAGAATAAAGAATTCCAGTTAAAACATGGTAGTTCGATAGATATTACAGGAATTCCCTCTGGTTATAACGTGATCATTAGAGAAATTAATGCAGATGGTTATGATGTTAGCGCAAAAGCAACTGCGAAAGAGAATAGTAACAGGAAGTTATCGCTTGTTCCACTAGAAAATAATGCACTTGTAGGAGTTGCTTATGAGCTGACAGTAAATGAAGATACTGAGGTATTATTTACCAACCATCGATCGCTTTCAACCCCAACCGGAGTCCACGGCAACAAGCTACCGCACCTGTTACTCCTGGCCATGGCCGCCCTCGGCATGGCAGGAATGGCCGCAACCGGAACAACCGCGAAGGCACGCAAGAAAAATGATGAGCAGTAAGGAGTTTTGATTATGGCAGCAGCCAATATGGATGACATTGCAGAAGTCTTTAAAAAGCTGCGCTTTCAGAAAACACTCTTCGGCGGCGTATCCCAAAAGGATGTCTGGAGAAAGCTGGAAAACCTCCAAAAGGAGTACCGTTCCGCTTACGAAGCCCAGCAGAACCGTTATGAAGGACGCCTTCAGGAACGGGATGAGATCATCGCTTCCCTGCGGGAGCGGCTGGGGGAACATTCGGGACAGCCGGAGGCACAGCCTGGAAAACGGCAGGGAGAGGCTCCTGTGAAAGGAACTGCCCATGAGTAAAGCATCAAAAGCAAAGAAACGGGAGGCACCGACTCCCGAGCAGATTATCCGGGCCCGCCTCCGCCGGATGGCGGGCTGGGAGGAAATCCGCTCCTTCCTGACAAAGCTGGTCATGATGGTGGGCCTGATGTGGTTCCTGTTCGGATACCTGTTCGGCATCACCCCGGTAAAGAACAATGACATGCAGCCCCGGCTAAGCTCCGGCGACCTGCTGTTGTACTACCGGCTGGAGGAGAACCTAAGGCCCCAAGATATTGTAGTCTTCGAAAAGGAAGGAAAGCAGTACATAGGACGGGTGATTGCCCGGAATGGCGACAGCGTGGAGATCACAGAAGACTCCCGCGTGAAGATTAACGGAAGTACCGTAGTAGAGACGGATATCTATTATTCCACCCCCAAGTATGGGGATGAAGTGGAGTATCCGATCGACCTGACTGAGACCCAGTATTTCATCCTCTGCGATTATCGGGATGGGGCAAGGGACAGCCGGTATTTCGGGGCGGTGGAATTTGAGGAAATGAAAGGCAAGGTGCTTGCCGTCATCCGCCGCTCGGGCCTGTAGAGAAGGAAAGGCAGGCAGAAAACTCATTGGAATATTATCGCAGACGAGAGTTTACGGTGATAGAAATAAAGAAAAATATGAAAAAGTGAGAAAGAGAGGAAGAAAGGTATGAAGATGAAGAAATTAGCAAGAGTGTTTACGTCAGCAGCTCTGGTAAGCGCGATGGTAGCAACGATGGGAGGGATGACGTCATTTGCGGCGGTTGAGAGTATTCCGTTGACAAAGACAGTTACAACAGACGGAAATACCTATGCCCCCAACACCAGTTTCACATTTTCTGTAGTACCTGGTGGTTCAGAAACAAGAAAAATAGGAGATGTGGAAAACGTATTAGTATCTGGAGGTGTTGAAGAGGGATTGGTTTTTGCAAATGGGAATTCCACGGTTACATTTGCTCCCGAGGGAACTAGTCCAGCAAAGGAGGGCTACACAGATACTAGTCTTGCTCTATCAATTAATTCCACTAAATTTACAGTTCCGGGTGTCTATCATTATGTAGTGCAGGAAGAATCTGGCAGTTATGAGGGTATTGAGTATGATACAGTTACGCGTGATATTTATTTGTATGTAGAAAATGTAACAGGTGGAGTCGAGGTTACAAATGCCATTATTGCAATTGATGGAGTAAAGCAGAATGGTCTTGATTTTACAAACAACTATGGTAAGGAGGGTGAACCTGAGACCCCAGATGGTCCAAAGCCTGGAGACACCACTCATGATCTGACAGTGACGAAGGTAGTTACCGGTAATCAGGGTGACAAGAGTAAAGCGTTTGATTTCTCTGTAAGTGTAGCTGGTGGTGATGGAGAATGGTACAAAGTTGTATTTACAAATCAGAATAATGAAACTACTGAATCACATTTGGTAAGTGGTGCAGATTCGGTAATTTATCCTTTGAAAGACGGAGAGTCCATTCAAATTTATGGTCTGACTGAGAGTGATAAGTATACAGTAACTGAGGCTGATTATGGTTCTGACGGTTATACAACAACGAATGGAAGTAAGACGGATGTAGTGACTGATGATGGAGATAGCTATACAGTGACTAATGATAAGAGTGTCACCACCCCCACCGGTATTGTTCTCAGCTTCGCTCCCTACATTCTGTTAGTTGCCCTTGCCGGTGTATTTGGTGTTCTGTTCCTGCGCAGAAAGAAAGAGGAGTTCTAAGCCCTGGTGATTCTGACTGAGAGGCCAAAGAGTTTGGAAGCAAAGTAATAAAAAGAAAGCAGCAAAAAAGCAATAAGAAATAAGCATGAAAAGTTTCAATCAGTAAATGATAACAGACAGGAGGTGTCCCAAAGTGGAAATAGCAGTCCGCATGGCAAGAATCGGCAGCAGCATATTGAGCCTCATTGCTCTCATGATGATTACCGTCATGACTGCCTACGGAGGCTATTCCCTCTGGGACTCCTACATGGTCAACCAGGGCGGTTTCCTCTCCAATGACTTACTGAAGTATAAGCCTAACGGAGATCCGGAAGCTGCAAGGCTTTCCCTGGAAGAGCTGATGGCCATCAATGAGGATGTCTTAGGCTGGCTGGCCATCGAGGATACCCATATCGATTACCCGGTGGTGCAGGGGGAGACGGATATGGAATATATCAATAAAGGCGTGATGGGAGATTTTGCCCTTGCCGGTTCCATTTTCCTCTCTTGCTTGAATACGCCGGATTTCACAGACCGGTACAATCTGGTCTATGGCCATCACATGGATAACGGAGGCATGTTCGGGGATGTGCTGGAGTTTGTAGACTCTCAGTATTTCGAATCCCACCGGAGAGGGGTTCTTTTCCTGACGGACCGTTCCTTTGACATCCAGCTGTTCGCCTGTATCGAGGCGGACGGTTATGACAAACTGATCTACCGGGTCGGCCCGGAGTATGGCACGGAGGAGCTTTTGGATTACCTGAAGGCTTCTTCCACCCAGTACCGTGACATCGGAGTTACCCCGGAGGACCAGATCATCGCCTTTTCTACCTGTGTGGATGCGGCGACCAATGGCCGTGTGGTATTGTACGGCCGGTTAGAAGAGAAAGAAATTCAGAAAGGGCAATAAGTCCAGGTAAGGCTGCGCGTTTACCGCGCTGACCGTAGTAATACGTTGTGGCAGCGGGCATCCGCCCCGGTCTGCACTCTGTTTCAGTCGGTTCTGAACAAGCGCGACTGGCGTTTAGAACCGCACAGCGATTTTCATGGGCGGATGCCATAACCGTTCCGGGGTCATTGGAGCGGTTATCAAGAAGGAGGTGTGGCGGAATGACCTGTAAGAAATTGAGGAATTTGTTATTTCATGCACTGGTTCCGGCCGTGCTTGCGGTTTTTGCGGTTCCGACAATGGCTTATGCGGCAGAACCCTGTTCCGTGTCGATTCCGGTTCAGATTGAGGTGAGCGGGACGCGGGTACCGGAGGATCAGCAGTATCGGCTTCAGTTGGAAGGGGTGACTCCCCAGGCCCCGATGCCGGAGGAAACGGAGCTTACCATGACCGGCGCCGGGCAGGTATCTTTCGGGCCTATCGTATATGAGGCGCCTGGAGATTACCAATACGAGGTTCGCCAGAATTCTGAGGCGGCCCAGTATTTTGTGTTTGACGAGAGTGTTTACCGGATTACAGTCCGGGTTCTGCGGGATGAGAATGACCAGCTGTCGTCCCTGATTCTGGCTTACAATGAGGCGGTCGGGGAATCGCAGAAGGTTGACGGCCTTACCTTTACGAACCAGTACACCAGGCCCTCCGGCGGCGGAGGCGGCGGTGGGGGCGGCGGAGGCGGAACCAGCGGCGGAGGCGGTTCCACCGGCGGCGGCCCCGGAGTCGAGGGGGACGGCCTGACAGAAATCGGGGATGAAACCACGCCGTTGGCGGACGGATTCCCGGGGATCTCGGACATGATCCCGGAGACGATATTGGATGCCATGGTGCCGCTGGCAATGCTGCCGCAGACCGGGGATACCACAAGCCTGGGGCTTTGGATTCTGCTGATGGCTCTTTCCGGCTGTGGCCTGACCGGGCTGGTGGCCGTGAGGAAGCGGCTGGCTTAAGAGGACGAAACAAGAAACAAAAAAGGCGGGATACCCTGGGAGGGGCAGTCCTGCCTTTTCTGGGCGGGAGGAACGAGGGGCGAAGATGAAGAAATGGGAGGAACCGAGGGCGCAGGAAGCGGCAGAGGGTTCTGTCTGGAAGAAACGGGTATGGTGGGGGTTGGTGACATTTTGTACAGTAATATTGGTGTTTTCGGCGTTTCATGTCTGGAGGACTGTGCACCAGTCCCGGCAGGAGAATGATACCTTTCTGGAGCTTGCGAAGCTGGCGGAGCATGAAGGGGCGGCGGAGTCCGGCCTGACGGGAACGGACGGAAAGGAATCAGGGGACGAGGCAAAGCAGAGCCGTTATGCAGTGATTGCGGGGCAGAATCCGGATTTTGCCGGGTGGCTGAAGATCGACCGGACGGTCATTGATTATCCGGTGATGTATACCCCGGAGGATGTGCAGTATTATATCCGCCGTGATTTCTATGGGAAGGAATCGGTCAGCGGGACGCCGTTTATCGGGGATCACTGTAATGTGGACAGCCAGGGAATGATCATCTATGGGCATAATATGAAGAACGATACCGTTTTCGGGGCACTGGATGAGTATGCGGACAGGGATTACTGGAGGGAGCATCCGGTGATCCGTTTCAGCACGGTGGAGGAGGAGCGGGAGTACGAGATATTTGCGGCTTTCCGGACGCGTCTGCTGTATGAGAATGAGGAGGGCTTCCGCTATTATGAGTATGTGGGGGACCTGACGGAGGAGAGCTTCGGGGAGTTTGCGGAACAGGCAGAGGCGGCGGCGCTGTATGATACGGGAATCCGGCCGGAGTATGGGGATCAGTTTCTGATGTTGTCTACGTGCAGCTATCACACGAAGAACGGAAGGTTTGTGGTGGCGGCGCGCAGGACGCGGTGAAACGGAGGCGGTCGGAAGGATGCGGGCGGAGCTTATGGGGAAGATAAAATTGAGAGTAAGCATTCGGTGAGTTGTCCATTTGTCGGGCAACTCATTATGATGTGGGCAGTTTTGAGGTGCGTGTTTGAAAATTGCTTTCTGGCATACCTTTCTGGAACGTTTGACTGATATTGTCCATGAAAAATAGCGAAGTAATCGAGGTTTTCGTGCTTTTTTGCTTTTTTTCGCAGACACTTGAATATATATCTGAGATGTGTTATGCTTGTTCTATCTTATAATCAAGATTCTGGTGAGTTCTCACCACATGTTCCAAATTTTACTTTTATTCAGGGAGGAGTTTGTCTATGGAAAAAGGAAGTATGGTGTCAGATGTACAATCAGCAGCGGAGTTAAAGGCGCAAAGTGAAACATCCGGG
>ERZ779622.560-NODE-560-length-20853-cov-36.882344_pt1 | contig 20853 bp, 28 predicted proteins | sample MGYA00514188_ERZ779622 | MGnify/ENA primary metagenome ERZ779622 (study PRJEB29562, sample SAMEA4376702) | mouse gut metagenome | isolation source: Cecum | study: EMG produced TPA metagenomics assembly of the A DSS colitis mouse model was used to assess the... | reverse complement strand
TCGTGATGACAGTGCCCGTGTCCCTCGTCGTCCTCGTCGTGGCAGCAATGTCCATGTTCATGGTCCTCATGCTCATGGCCGTGATGATGGTCATGCTCCTCGTGGTCGTGATGATGCCCATGCCCGTCGTGGTCGTGATGGTGTTGTTCATCCTGCATCTTCATCACTTCCTGCATCAGCTCCGCTTCCAGATCTTTCGCCCCCTCGATGGTCTCCAGAATATCTTTGCCGTCAAGCGCATCCCAGGGCGTCGTGATGATCGTTGCCTTCGCGTTGTGCTCTCTGATCATCGCCACACAGGCTGCAAGTTTCTCCTCGCTGATCTTATCCGTCCTGCTGAGAACAATCGTGCCGGCGTGCGCGATCTGGTTGACAAAAAATTCCCCGAAGTTTTTGATATACATCTTACATTTGCAGGCGTCCACCACGGCAACAGCGCTGCTAAGCTGCACATCCCTGTCCTTCATGGCATCCTGCACCGCCTTCATAACGTCGGAAAGTTTTCCCACACCCGAAGGTTCGATCAGAATGCGTTCTGGCGCGTAGGTATTAAGCACTTCCTTTAGGGACGTGCCAAAATCGCCCACCAGCGAACAGCAGATACAGCCGGAATTCATCTCCTTGATCTCGATGCCGGACTCCTGCAAAAACCCCCCGTCTATGCCGATCTCGCCAAACTCATTCTCAATCAGCACCACCTTCGTATCCGCCAGCGCCTCCTTTAATAGCTTGCTAATCAGCGTCGTTTTCCCGGCTCCAAGAAATCCCGAGAAAATATCAATCTTCGTCATGTTACATCCTTCCTTTCTCTATAAATTACAATTACATACGGAGAGTGCCGCATTTCAGGCATTCTCCTGAGTGAAAGTGATTTGCTGGGCAAATCCGGAACTCCTTTGCAAGACATCCCTTGCTGTCGGGCTTTGGAAGTTCTTTTCGCTCTAATCTAAATTTAATTTTCTGTCCATCACATACCACGTCAGAATATAGAAAATCACGCAGCTGAAAATCCCCGAAATAAGCGTTGTCTCCCAGTTGGTGCCGAAACCGGTCAGATAATCTATGGAAGACGCCTGTCTGTAGATCGTCGCGCTGATGGCAAAATACATTCCCTGAAACATGCTCTCCACAATATAAATACCTATATACCATGCAAAGGACAGCATCAGCTTGTGGTTGGAGGAGAGCTGCCCGAGTGAAATGCATGCACCCACCTTAAGCACTTTCGCAAAAAGCGTGAAAATATACGCGATAAAGGTCATAATCACCATAAACACGGAGATCTCTTCCGATCCCAGATACTCAATGGTACTTACCAGCCCATCCATCATGGATTTGATAGTCTCCGTTGATGTGGCAAACAAAAAGATCACAGAAAAATATATGATCAGCGAATTCATCATCACCCACAGCACGCTGACCAGCACCTTGGCGATAATAATATGATGCGTATCCACCGGCAGCGTATGCAGAAGATACCCCTGGTCGCCATAGGTGGAGGTGTAAAAACGGTGAATCAGATAGATCGCCGTGCCCACGTAAACCGCAAACATACTCGCCACATAGGTAAACAGTACCATGACCGCCACAAAGTCCACCATCTGGAAATCGCTGGAATAAGGTGCCTTATCCATCAGGTATACCATCCACCTTGCAAGTCCCGTCATCACCACTGTCAGAAGGTTCGCAGACAGAAGCAGCTTCCATGTCGCCTTCCACTCATACTTCATCAATTTCCCTAGCATGCGAACACCTCCCTGAAAAACTGGTCCACGGACTTTCGCTCATTCTGCCTGATCTGCTCCGCTCCCGCCTGCAGCACAATGCTTCCATACTTGATGAACACCACTTCATCCAAAATGTTCTCCACATCCGAGATCAGATGGGTGGAAAGCAGGATGGAACCGCAGCGGTTATAATTGTTCACTATCGTATGAAGAATGTAGTCTCTGGCGGCAGGGTCTACGCCCGCAATCGGCTCGTCCAGAATATAGAGATCCGCGTCCCGGCTCATCACCATGATAAGCTGCACCTTCTCCTTTGTGCCCTTGGAAAGGTTTTTCAGCCTCTCCTGCGGCGGAATCTGCAATCTCGCCAGCATGTCAAAGGCTCTGTCCACCCGGAAATCCGGATAAAAGTCCTGAAAATACTGTACCAGTTCGAGCACCTTCATGCCCGGCTGTAAATAAGTCCGCTCCGGCAGATAGGAGATCCGCAGCTTCGTGTCAATCCCCGGACGCTGCCCGTTTATCAGCACCTCTCCCGCTGTCGGCTTCAAAAGCCCGTTCATAATCTTAATCAGCGTCGTTTTTCCGCTGCCGTTAGGTCCCAGCAGACCAATAATCCTGCCCCGCTCCAAATTCAGATACACCTGATTCAACGCGATCTTTCTTCCGTAGGTCTTCGTCAGACCCATGCACTGCACCACTGGCGCCATAGTTCCCCTTCCTTTCCCGGTCTCATGAAACCGTGATCCGATAGGACGCCTCAAAAGCCGTCCCCTCAAGCTTCTGTCCCCACTCCCGTTCCTTAAAATCTCCTGTGAAATCCGTACTGTCACATCTGCCATACCACGGCTCAATGCAGATAAACGGCGCCTTTTTCTTCGGCGGTGACCAGATTCCAAACAACGGCGCGTCAAAATCCACCGTCAGATAAGGCGTGCCGTCCGGTCTCGCAAGCGCCACACTGTGCGCCTGATCTCCCTCGATCACAAGCGCGTCGTTATCAAAAAGATCAGCCGTAACAGGCAGCGCGCCGTCCCGCAGCACGTATGTCTTCTTCTCCTTACCTGCCAAACCACCGTCAATGCATGTAGATACGATCTCATCCTTCACATCAAAAAGCAGCTTATACTGGGTCTGGTCCGTACCCGGATCGATGGGGCATAAAAACCCCGGATGTCCGCCGATAGAAAACCAGATCACATCCCCCGCCTGGTTGACCACCCGCCATTTCACGATCACCGTACACCCTGAAAGCTCATACCCGATTTCCAGCTGGAAAGGATAAGGATACTTCTCCAAAGTCTTATAATCAGAGTTTAAGGTAAACCAAATTTCCGAAGCCACCTGGCTCTTTAACTGAAACTCCATATCCCGGGCAAAACCGTGCTGCCCCATGGCATATTCTCTGCCGTCCACCCTGTATGTACCGTTCTTTAAGCCGCCCACAATGGGAAAAAGCACCGGTGACGTCCGCCCCCAGTAGGCAGGATCCCCGTGCCACATATACTCTCTTTGGTCGGGCAGACTCTTTAATGATTTAAGCTCCGCACCCAGACTGTCCACCTGTATCGTAATTTTATCGTTGCTGATCTGAAATAACGCCATAGCTTCCTCCTTTTCTCACATTATTGTATCACAGCTTATCCAAAAAAGGTATCTTTTAAACTCCCGTAACTTCCCAATATGCCTCCAGTACCTGCGTCACGGGCACACCCGCAATCTCATTCTGATAAGTGCCTCCTGTCAGAAGCCCGATCAGCCGCCCACAGCCGTCAAACATACCGCCGCCGCTCATCCCCTCTCTGGCAAAGCCTCGCCCGTAAAGCATTTCACTGCCGAAGGTCTCGATATACTTATCGGTCTCCTCCAAAACAGCCTCTTCAAAGATCATCTCGTCTTCCTCTCTGCCCGCCCCCAGACAGAAAATCTCCTCATCAACCCGCAGACCGCCATAAATACCATCTGCAAGGGCGCTGCGAAGCCCGGAAAACGCCCGCAGACCGATCTCCTCCTTCTCCACCAGCAAAAAACCGACGTCGCAGGTTTCCGAACTGCCAAGCATACGGGCGCCTGCATAATACCCTTGCGGGAAACGGACCACCCCCGTCTCCTCCCGCCAGTATTCAAGCACATGCCTGTTTGTGGCGATCACCGCACCCTCCTCCGTCATCCAGCAAATCACGCCGCTGCCGTAGGCTCTCCCCATATCGATCCGCACCACGCTGTCCCTCACATTTTCATATGCCGCTTCCAAATCCGGCTCTTCCAGCACGGGACAGTGGAACAGGTCAAGCGCGAGCATACCCTCAACGATATCCTCCTCGCTCACGCTCTGAATCAGATGGGGCGGCAGGGACGGCTCCTCCGCCTTCACTGGCAGCGTCTGGAAAAAACATTCCAAGGAAAATAGAATAACATAAGCTATTTTATTTATTCTCCCACCCTTCTCCACAACCCTCTCCTCATCGGACATACTTTTCACAGGGGCACTTGGAGGACTGCGCGCCCTCCCGTGCCCCTGCTCTGATCATGCTAAATATGTACAGAGAATGCTGCATTTCAGGCATTCTCTCGAGTGAAACGGAGTTGCAGAGCAGCTCCTAGAACTTCTCCACGAAGCAGCCCTTGCTGCGAGTGGCTAGAAGTTCTTTTCACTCTGGTAAGCAGAACGATAAGCCGGGTTATGTCTTGAATGATCATCTATCTAGGAGTTTCGTCGCCGAAACCCTCCAGCGACCTACCTGAGAGCGGACCGGGCCGGTCATTGCTCTCTGCTTGGTCTTGCTCCGGATGGGGTTTACACAGCCCGTCCCGTTACCGTGACGGCGGTAGTCTCTTACACTGCCATTCCACCCTCACCTCGGCGTATCGCCGGGGCGGTATTATTTCTGTTGCACTGGCCTTGGAGTCACCTCCACCGGATGTTATCCGGCATCCTGCCCTGTGGAGCCCGGACTTTCCTCACCTGCACCCTTTCGTCTGTGCAGCCGCGATCATTTGTTCCACTTACGATTACTTGCTTATACTATCTTTTAATTATACAAAAAAACTTTCACTCTTACAATCATTTCCTTGATTTTAACGACAATGGCAGGAAATATCTGTATGATATTCTGGCAGTAAAAAGAGAAACGACCGAGCCATAACAAGATGTACGGTGAATACAATCAAAAAGACTACTATGCCAATATTGGACACAGCAGTCTTTTTGTTGCCATAAAGCAGACTATTCTCAGGAGGTTCGGAGAGATATTGGACAGCCCATACGCCGTCTCCCTGTCCTGCTCCGAAATGCTCTGCGAGATATTTTTGATATCCACCCGGAGTTCCAGACTCTCGCCGCTGTCCACGAGCTTTATCTGCTCCGGCGTCAGAATTGCATTTGCCACTGAAAGGAACCATTTGCAGTTTTTACACCTCAAAACAGCTCCCGCCCACAAACTCCCTGCAAAGTGAGTTTTTCGGCAGCTCCTCGCTGCTGATGCCGAGGAAATATTCCAAAAATTTGAGCAGCCGCTTCGCCTCATGGTATCCCGGCTCCCCTTTCTGTATGCTGAATAGCAGCGGTTCCGCATACTGCTTGAGGACCGACAGCTCGAAGAGCATCGCCGAGTTAAACATGGCGTCCGCATCCTCCTGGAACGGGAAAATATATTTTTCTTCCCCCCTCCTGACCGAAGGCCACATGGAGATCGTTTTGGCGGCGGAAGCGCCCCTCGTCCTTGCGTCCCGCACAAGACGGCGCAGGAGACGGTTGTCCGTGGTGGGAATCCTGTTGTGTTCGTCCACATTCAGGGTGGTCAGCGCGCTGATATAAATTTTATACTTGCTCTGCGCCGGCAGGGAATAGGACATCTTCTCATTCAGCCCGTGGATTCCCTCAATCACCAGAATGTCGTTCTCGCCGAGCCGCGTCGTCTTTCCGCTGTACTCCCGTTTCCCGGTCTTAAAATTAAAAGTGGGAAGCTGCACGCTCTCCCCCTGCAGGAGTGCCGTCATGTCTTTATTAAACTGCTCCACATCCAGCGCCTCGAGGCACTCGTAATCCGGCTCTCCGTTCTCGTCAAACGGCGTCAGGTCGTGATCCAGATAATAATTGTCCAGCCCGATCGGATGCGGCTTTAAGCCGTAGGTCCGAAGCTGGATGGAAAGCCTGTGGGAAAAGGTCGTCTTTCCGGAGGAGGAAGGACCCGCAATCATAACAAACTTCACACCCTCGCGCCTTGCAATATCTCTGGCAATCTCGCCGATCCGCCTCTCCTGCAGCGCCTCCTGCACAAGAATCATATCGGCAATGTTGCCGTCGCAGATCTGGTTGTTCAGGTCGCCCACCGTATCGATTCCGATATCGCGCCCCCACTCTCCCGTAGCGAGAAGCGTCTGGAACAGCTTCCTGCGCGGTTTAAACTCCGGCAGCGTTTCCGGGTCCTCCTGCTCGGGAAGCAGCAGAATCATCCCCTCCTCGTAAGCGAAAAGATCAAACAGTCTGATATAGCCCGTACTTGGCAGCATATAACCGTAAAAATAATCGTAATAATCCCCCATGCAGTACACATTAATGTTGGAACTTCTGCGGTAACGGAACAGGGAAACCTTATCCTTCATGCCATTCTCCGCAAAGAGCGCCACCGCCTCCGCAGCCGGATAAGCCTTCTTTGTCACGAGAAGATCCATGTCCACCAGCTCGCCCATGCGGTCCTTCACTTTCTCGATCGTCTTTTGATCCAGTTTCAGACCGTTTCGGAACGCGCAGTAGTAGCCCGCGCCGATGGCAAACTCAACTTTCACGTTTGCCGCCGCCTCCATGCCCGCCACATCCTTGATGGACTTTAACATAAGCATGATCGCCGTCCGCACATAAGTCTTATGACCGATCGCGTCCGCATAGGTGATAAAGTCAAGCTCACAGTCCCTGTCCACACGTTTCATCAGCTCCTGAATCTTGCCGTCCACCGTCACCAGCGCGATCTGGCTGACAAAGTCATTCTGATGCGCCTCCGCAATGATCTCGTACTTGATGCCGTCCTCGTAACGTTTCTCTTTTCCTCCGATCATAATCGTAGCCATAGACTTTCCCCCTCCTTTTTCTGTATGATATCCGCAGGCAAATCCGATACTCCATCGGTCTCTCCACGTTATATCTTATGTAAACTAACTATAACGGTTCCTTGTCTTAACCACATCAGGGTGCGCTAAATCATGTTGCAGCTGTCCCGATGCGTTCCGCCAGCCGGTTGTCCCGCAAAAGAAGCTCCACTTCCGCGTATCTGGCGCTCCTCTTTTTCTCCGTCAGCCCCTGCGCTCTCAAATTCACGAGAATTTCCTCATAAACAGCTTTCTCATGTTCCAGAAAGGATAAAAATACAGGTGTTTTTTTTCTTAGCAGCACGGGACCATATCTGTCTTCAAGTTTACATAAATCTCCTTCCTTCACCCCGCGCCCCGCCGGACTGCCACCGCGTCCTGCCCGGATCACCTGATAAAACTTGCCGTCCTCCGACAGCATTTCCTCATCGAGAATCCTGTAACCGCTTTCCCTGAGAAAACCCCGGAACTTCTCGATCTCCGACTGTGGCTGCAGGACCATTTCCTGAAACGAGTCCGTCTTGTCCCGCTCTGCCTCCAGAATCCGCATCATCAGTCCGCCGCCCATCCCGGCGCAGATCAGGGTGTCTGCCTCGCCTGTCTTATAATTATGTAAACCGTCTGACAGTCTGGTCTCTATCTGCCCCTCCAGCCCGTACGCCGCCACATGCTCTCTCGCCGCGCGCAGAGGTCCTTCCCTTAAGTCCATCGCCAGAACACCGGGGCTGATACCCTGCTGTACGAGATAAATCGGTACAAAACCGTGGTCGCAGCCCACATCGCAGACCCGGTTCCCTCCCGTCACCATACCTGCCACGGTACGAAGCCGTTCGGACAAAGCCACCTGCCGCATCAATCCAGATAATCCTTGAGTTTCCGGCTTCTGCTCGGATGCCGCAGCTTTCTGAGCGCCTTTGCCTCGATCTGCCTGATACGCTCACGGGTCACGTTAAACTCTTTCCCCACTTCCTCAAGCGTCCTCGCCCTGCCGTCATCCAGCCCGAAGCGGAGCCTCAGCACCTTCTGCTCTCTCTCCGTCAGCGTGCCGAGCACTTCCACAAGCTGCTCCTTTAACAGCGTAAACGCCGCCGCATCCGCAGGGACAGGCACATTGTCGTCCTGAATGAAATCGCCCAAATGACTGTCTTCCTCCTCGCCGATGGGCGTCTCAAGAGATACCGGCTCCTGGGAAATCTTCAAAATTTCCCTCACCCGCTCCACAGGCATATTCATCTGCGCCGCAATCTCCTCCGGGGTAGGTTCCCGCCCCAGTTCCTGCAGAAGCTGTCTGCTCACCCGGATCAGTTTGTTGATGGTTTCCACCATATGCACAGGAATGCGGATAGTTCTCGCCTGATCCGCTATCGCCCTCGTAATCGCCTGCCTGATCCACCATGTCGCATAGGTGGAGAACTTGTAACCCTTACGGTAATCGAATTTTTCCACAGCCTTAATCAGACCCAGATTGCCCTCCTGAATCAGATCAAGAAAGAGCATGCCACGCCCCACATAACGTTTCGCAATGCTGACCACCAGACGAAGATTAGCCTCCGCCAGACGCTGTTTTGCCTCCAGATCGCCCATCTCCATTTTCTTCGCCAGTTCGATCTCCTCCTCCGCGGAGAGAAGGGGCACTTTGCCGATTTCTTTCAAATACATTCTGACGGGATCTTCAATGCTGATGCCGTCGGGCACGGTAAGGTCAATGTCCTCCACATCCACCTCGTCCTCTTCCGTCAGGATGATCTCCTCGTCATCCACGTCGTCTTCCTCGGTGATGCGCAGCACATCTACGTTATTCTGTTCCAGTGTCTCCAAAATTTTGTCAAACTGCTCCTCCTCCAGAGTCAGATCAGAGAAAAAGTCATTGATCTCCTGGTACTCCAGAACATTTTTCTTCTTCTTTGCAACAGCCAGGAGATCTTTCAGACGCTCCTCAAACTTTGCCTGTACATTTTCATCCATGAATTGCTCCATCCTTCCTATGTTTAACCTTACTTAACCTCTGTCCGATTGTAAACGTGCCTTTTTTCGATTAGCTTACCCCGATCACAGGGAAATATGCGTTTTTCTAAGTTCCTCCAACGCCTTTTTGCCGGATATAACCTGATTTAGCGCCTCCATGTCCGCTCCCGTTCTCGCCGAATAGTAGTTGAAACTGTTGTTCTTCACAGATACCACCACATCATGGAGCGCCTTTTCCCTCTCCTGTTTCGTGTCAAGCCGCTCCAGCTTCGTGTTGAAGATCGCCGCCACTTCCCGCTGTTCCTCTTCCTCCTCGAAGGCGCTGACAACGGATGCCGGGGAAAAAGAGCCCTGCTCCAGTCCGTCGAACAGCTTGTCCGCCACCTGCCGGTACAGCTCCTGCGTAAAGTCAGCCGCGGAAATATACGCCTTGATCTTAGGGTAGATTTCCGGCTCCTCCGAAAGCCATGTCAGGAGTATGCGCTGCGATTTCCTGATATGGTCCTCCGGCGTAGGCCTTCCCGCCGTCGTGGATTTCGGTCTCTCTACCGGTTTTACCAGCCCTGTGCGCGCCGCGTAGCCGTTCACCAGTTTACGAAGGTTCTCGTACCCGATATGATACCGTTCCGCCACCGACTCAATATAGTTTTCCCGCTCCACCTCTTCCTCGAAACCGCAGAGCTTCTTCGCAATCTCCCGGTGGAAAGCGGTCTTTGACTCCGGATCCTCCATCCGGTAATCCCGTTCCAAAACTTCCAGTTCAAAGAAAAAGCCGTTCTGCGCCTGATCGATCCTCTCCTGAAAGGCATCGGCGCCGAGATTCTTTATAAATTCATCGGGGTCTTTGTAGGGTTTCATATTGATCACCCTGCCCCGAAGCCCTGCTTCCTTCAAGATGCCAAGCGCTCGAAGAGCGGCATTCGTGCCCGCCCCGTCACTGTCGTAAGCGAGCAATACCTCCTCGCCGAAGCGTTTTACCAGACCTGCCTGTCCCGCCGTAAAAGCCGTGCCGAGAGACGCCACAGCTTGTCCGAAACCAGCCTGATGCAGAGCAATCACATCCATATAGCCCTCGCACAAAATCAAATTTCCCGTCCGGGAAGTCCTGGCAAAGTTCAGCCCGTACAGATTACGGCTTTTGTCAAAAATCGTCGTCTCCGGTGAATTTAAATACTTGGGCTTGGCGTCCCCCATGACCCTGCCGCCAAACCCGATGACCCGGTGATTGCCGTCCTGAATCGGAAACATCACACGGTTCCAGAATTTATCGTGAACGCCCCGTTTCTCGTCAAACCCGGTCAGTCCTGCCTCTGTAATCAGATCGTCCGCGTACCCCTTCGACCGCAGATAAGCCGTCAGGTCAGACCCTGCCCCGTCCGCATAGCCAAGACCAAACTTTTTCATAGTCTCATCCGTCAGTTCCCGCCCCGAAAGATATCGGTAGCCCGTCTGCCCCTTTGGGGAACGCAGCAGATAATAATAGTATTTCGCCGCCTGCTTGTTGACCTCCAGCAGTTTTGCGCGTCTGCTCTCCCTGCGGCGCATCTCCTCGCTGTACTCCACTTCCGGCAGCGCCACGCCCGCGCGGTCGGCAAGCATCTTAAGCGCCTCCTGAAACGTGGCGTTCTCGTATTCCATCAAAAAGGTAATCACGTTGCCGCCCGCCCCGCAGCCGAAACAGTAGTACATCTGCTTGCCCGGCGAGACTGAGAAAGAAGGGGATTTCTCATTGTGGAACGGGCAAAGCCCGAAATAACTGCTCCCCTTTTTCTGCATACGCACATAGCCTGAGATCACTTCGACGATATCGTTTTTCGTTCTGATCTCCTCGATCAGCTCCTCTGGGTAACGCATGTTATTCTTTGATAATCCTCCTTCAAACCGCCGCTCTTCCCTTTCTCAAATTCGTGCAGAGAATGCCGCTTTTCAGGCATTCTCCCGAGCGAAACATAGAGTTTCATAGCGAGGCAGCCTTTGCTGCCGAGCTTTAGATGTTCTTTTCGCTCTGCTAGCCGTGCCATGTCTTCGGAATAAACAGCCTCTCATACTGCGCGATGGCAAAACGGTCTGTCATGGAACTGATATAATCGCACACGATCTTTTCAAGCGGTTCCCCCGCGTCCAAAAGCTTAAACAAAAAGTTCGGCAGCTGTTCTGTATGCACCAGATAATGCTCGTAGAGCGTAATAATCAGATTTTCCGCCTTCCCCTCCTCGCTCTTTGCGATTGGATTCCTGTAGACATTCCGGAACATAAATTCTCGCATCTTTGTCATTGCCTCCGCCACCTCGGGAGACATGCAGATATCGTCCCGGTCACGACTGTTTGTCACAATATTATGAATAAAGAAGTCCAGACGCTGTCCGCAGCTGTAGCCGATCACGCTTCCGATCTCCTTCGGCACATCCGCTTCCTTCAATATCCCGGCGCGCACCGCGTCATCCATGTCATGGTGAATGTAGGCAATTTTGTCCGCCAGCCGGACGATCCTTCCTTCCAGCGTCTGAGGCATACCGGAAGTCTGGTGGTTTAAGATGCCGTCCCGCACCTCTATCGTCAGATTGATGCCTTTGCCGTCCTTCTCCAAAATGTCCACGGTACGCACGCTCTGCTCATTGTGCTTAAAGCCGTAAGGGCACACCCTGTCAAGTGCACGTTCCCCCGCGTGACCGAAGGGCGTATGCCCCAGATCATGCCCGAGGGCGATCGCCTCCACCAGGTCTTCGTTCAGCTTCAGCGCCTTGGCGATCGTCCGCGCCGTCTGGCTTACCTCCAGCGTATGCGTGAGCCGCGTCCTGTAGTGGTCCCCCTCAGGCGTCAGAAACACCTGCGTCTTATCCTTCAGCCGGCGGAAGGACTTGCTATGTATGATCCGATCCCTGTCCCTCTGAAATACCGGGCGGATATCGCACTGCTCCTCCTCCTTGAGGCGTCCTTGGGAATTCATGCTGAGCATGGCGTAAGGACTCAGATATTCCTTCTCCCACTGTTCCAAACTTTCCCGTATATTCATGGCTGTGCCTTTCCTTTTTCTAAAAAACCAACCTTTCTATTTATATTATTCGCCCTAAAACACCGTAATCCTTTTTTATTTTTAAAAAACCTGAATTTAAACGAATTATATTGCAATAAATAAGGTGGACTCCCGCCTGTACCGTTCAATTAGCGCAATCCACCAAAACTTTTCCATTAACTGCAAATATTCACTTGTCGGTAACCATAATGAGCTTTTCCGCAGCTCATACATCTACAGATATGCATCAAACGGATCTATTCATAAATTTTCCCAACATAGAACAGGGTAGCAATAAATTTCCAATCAATATTTTCAGGGATCTCCATATTCATGTTACGAAAATACCCTTCCATATCGCCGACCCAGGAACACACACCTTCTAAAAACGCATTGATATCCTTGTTTTCCCACTCTTCTCCCCTTTGCTCGTTATCATAACGTAACTCATTTAAAAAATTCATAAACTCTTCTTTTGAATTTACACTACTTAATATATTACTTATATCCATTTGTGCATCTTTTCCTCCCTGTGCAGTATCCATCAAGAACTGGATATCCTTTTTACATTCTCAATATGATTGAGTTTCATTCCTATTCTCCCGGCATATTGAAGTGTGGGCATAGCATTGTACCAATGTTTTCGACATCACCACATAATACCACATCTGCATATTTGGCAAAGTCTTCCATATTTCGAAAATGAGTCATGCCTACTGATTCAATTTCAAAGATGTTACCTTTTTCATCAAGCAGCTTTAAACCTATTTTAAGAAATTTTATATCCCCTTCAATTGATACGCAATGTATATTATTAGGCAGGCTTAATCTGTCTAAAACTTTAAACACTTTCAGTTACCTCCTATTTCTTAATCGCTTCTTTTGTGCCGCAATCTTATTCTGAATAATTTGTATTCTCTTCTAATAAGTCTCCAAAAACTTCTTTCAGTGTTTTTCGCGGAACGGCATTATTCTCTACCATTTCAAAAAAGGGTTGCGTAATCTCATTCCATTCTTCCTCACTTACATCTTCAAAATAAGTTGGATCACCACCTACTCCTACCTTATAGAAGAGATATTTCGGATTTATCCCCTTCTCCAACCATAAGATATCCTGAAAGCTCCCGTCTTCTCCTAAACCGATATAATTATCCCGCACAATATCAGCATGCAATCCATCATGATACCAGATCTGCCCTGCGCCGACTATTGTTTCAAAATAGCAAGATTCTGTTTGATAAAGAATCCTGCATTCCCCTTGTTCCTTTTCGTATTTAAGCAGAAACATGCAGCCCTGATTGATCGCAAATTCCGGCTTGCCGTCTCCATCCAGATCATCATAATAGTATAGATAAGGATATTCTCTTGTATCCTTTTCTTTTAACAGCTGTTCAAATTCAATTCCCGCCTTCCACAAATCTTTGTAGTACTTCACTTCCACTTTGCCAATAGTCGGGATTCTGTTTTTTAACACCTTCAGGTATCCCTCTAAATAGATCTGATTTTCTTCTGACGTGATATCCAACTGCGGTTCTTTTGCAGTAAAGTCCATTGCTCCTACAATATCACATACAGATCTCCCTTCCTCATCCTCTTCTTTCTGAATTTCACTATCTTGACTGTCTTCTGGCACGACAGATCCTTCTATCAAATAATCCTCTTTTGTAATATCTCTTTTTGGGGTTTTTAAATATGCTGACAATCCGATAAATAGCATAAAAAAGAGCAGAATTAAACTTATAAAAAGCATAATAGATTTTCTATTCATTACAGTTCCTCACTTTTTAGGAATTAGAAAATCCGCAGGAATATTTGGCGCTTACTCCGTAAAAACCACCGATTTTCTTAGTCTGATCTGTTTTAGCCAAGATACTTTTTGTATAATCCATGCTCTATATATGTATCAGCAAAGCTATCAATAATTTCTCTTGAATAATCACCTCCCTTTGCATAGGAAAAATTCATAATATCTTCCGTAATTCTTTTTAATTCGACATCTTTTACAACAATATTTTTCCCCTGCAATTTTTCCCTGACAATTTTAGAACATCTGCTAAAATCAGCTCTCTGCAAAAACAGCATCTCTTCCTCCTTTGCTTCAATAAATATTCCAGACTATATGTTCATCAAGCAAAAACTAATTACAAATTTCAAGAAGTTGACTTAAATGTCTATCTGCCATTGCTGCTTTAGGCTCTAAGAAAACAGGATGTGCTGTCAGTTCAGAAATATCAATAAAATCAGCATTTTCCCACCATTTTGGCAAATTCACCCTACTGGCATGTGAACAAGATTTACACTTGCTACACCATGTCCATATAGTACCCCTACCATCCTTCCAGCGATGCATATAAATATGGGCATTATAAGTATTACAAATTGGACATTTTATGGGAATTTGCGGTTCTTTGCTGTCTTCTATCCCCTCAATGATATCCAGCATTGCATCATTACTATCATCCCATTTTTTATTCTCATTCATGTTATCTGCCTCCATTTATAAAATCCCCCAATCTTTTGTTTATGTAGATATTATAGCCATTTAAAATGCAATATTATTATGCCTTGGTTGAATTGAGGGGATTGTCTAAAAAATCAACACATTTATCATGTAATTCTATCCCTTCGTTAATTACTTCGCAAGTTGCACTATTAACAATATTACACCTTGGCAGTTCACCCCCATATCCATCAAGCAATTCCATGATGCGGTAAATAACTTCATAGGTCACATCTTTCAGAAGTGCTTCAATATCACTAAAACTCTTTTCTTTACCCACTCTAACATTTATACAATACTCTTGTATATACGCCAGTTCCTTAAAAAAATTAACTTGTTGATTCGTCATAGCCATTCTCCTATTGATGATATCTGCCATTGTTTAAATATTCATATAACTGCTTGATGTCTCTTCTATGGTCAACGCGTCCCCTGCTGATTCCCTGCTCCAGAGCGGTTCCGTAGAAACCTGCTACGCCGCAGAAGAAGCCGTCCGTACCGCTCAATTTATATCCACGCTGTCAGATTATAGGTTACCACTTTTTCATAATGATAACGAACCGCCAAAAAATTTATCCCTGACAGGTGTATGATAGTATAGATTAGCAATACAGCTCAAAATCTCTCATACATCTGCATACGCCTGATTTATATCATCATATACTTTATTGCCATTTTTCAGCATTTCACTAATCAGCCTTTGATCCAGCTCTTCATCCTCCACTAACAGCATGGATTGCTTCCTTTTATCTACAATACAATAGTCAAGGTCTGTTTTTACAAGCACAAAATCTTCTCTCTTTTCATTCCATAAATACGAAAAATTTCCTATGCACACAATTTATCACCCCTTCCCTATTTAATCCCGTCTTTCCCAACTGATACTTGATAATTACAGTTATTGTTTAAATCATGCTGTTACCTATCCCTCATTGATTTAAGATTCCTAATTGCCAAATACGTTCCTTACTCAATTAGCGCAATTCCACCAAAACTTTTCCATTAACTGCAAATATTCACTTGTTGGTGACCATAATGAGCTTTTCCGTAGTTCATACATCTTTAAATAAGCCTGACGATATTTTTCTTGCATAATAAGCAATTCAATTTCATCAACATCTTGCATTAAAGATGTTGGCAATTCCTTTCTTAACAATGTAATAATTTTTTGTTTCACGATTTCCATAAGCTTTGAAAAATTAAAATAAATATTTATTAAACTTTAAGAGTATTTAATTTCACTTTCCAACATGCCCAACATGTATTTGCAAGCATCAGTCTCATTATCAAACATTCGATAATCCTCCTTATTGCCTTTCTCATCAAAATAGAAATATTCCCACTTTCCATAAACTTGATTTAAAAAATATGTGTCTGGCAATAAATCTCCATTTATAGAATAATACCGCTTAGGCACTCCAATTTCATCAAGTTTTCGGATTAAACCAGTAACGTTCATATTAATTTTCTCCTATCATTTTTATTATGCCTCTTTTTAACAATATTTCTGCTTTTATTGCTGAACGATACTGAACACCTAACCCTATCTTTCCAAACCACGGTTTTATAACAGATACTTTTACCTCAAAAGGCTTAACTACTTCAAACTGCCCAGATTGAGTTGTGTCGCATTATAGGGCAAAGCTCTCATTGCCAGTGGCGTACCCACCGGAAAAAAATACTTTCCTCCCAATTTACCATATCTATCAATTTTATCTCCGGGTAATAAATAAACTTTTCTCTCGGTTCCTAACATCACACCGTTATTGGACGGATAATAAGTTACTAATTCTGTGCTCTCCACACTATCCGCGCGCCCAGCAACACTCCCCCAGAGCGCATCCACAGCCTTCCCGGCTCCATAGAACCCTGCGCTGCCAAGACCGCCTACTACTGCTCCTGTCAGCACATCCCTCACGAAACCGCCGAGACTAAAGCCGCCTGTTCCGCTGTCGTGTCCTGCTCCCTGCCACTCCGTAAGGTCCGACACTGTCAGTAATATTCTCAAGCCCCGACATCACTGCGCCGGTTCTGGCTCCTCTGAGGAAGGCGTCCTTCACGCCCTTGAGTTCACCCGTTCCATACAGAACCTCGCTTAAGGCATTCCCTGCTCTAAAGCGCTTCCGACGGTCTACGCCACATATAGTTTAACACATTTTTCCGATAATAGCGAATTGCCAAAATCCTACTTCCAACTGGTACTTGATAAAATCCAGTATCCAGAGAGCATACACATCTACGTCGCCGTGCTTTCCAAAGAACTCCTTAAAATATGAGGTCTGTCTATGCGCTAAATTTTATAATTTCTATTTTCCATATAGAAAAAAGCAGAGGATTCCTTGGCGCTATATAATCCGTAGAATCCCCTGTTTTCTTTGCAGTAGAAATATAGCACAGAGCTACCACTATTCCCAACACATCAGCTTCTAAATTTCATTATAGGAAAGGTTCACACTGCTTTGTCTATATTTTTTCATATAACGCTGCCAATTCCATCAATTCAATTCCCAGTGGGTCTGAGTAGTCCCATGAATCAACTATAACATTTGGATAATATAAAGGAATATTTTTCTTAATACAACTATTTTTTAGTTCTTCCAATATTCCCTGTAACTGTAACATATTTTTTACGCTTTGTCCCCTTTTTACTTTTTCAATCTCTACTGCTACTTTTTCCTGTAAAATACTATTCCTCTTCCAATATTCCTCTAATGACATTTTATCAAGTCCCCCAGATCATTAATATACCACTGTGCAGCACCACCGATATAGTGACTACCAAAAACATTTTGTGCCGCAACTCTTCCAGTTATCATTGTTGTGCCCTCCTTAACCTGAAACTGCTGAATACTCGTCATACTATTCCATTTATACGGTAATGCCAAATTCTGTCTGTTAATCAACGGCGTGAATGTTTCAAATAAGTACCTTCCTTCCGCCTCAGCTTTTCCACCATAGAATCTCATACCAAACGTATCGTTTCCCGCAATTTTAAGTTGTATCGTTTCCGCGCCCAGCAACACTCCCCCTGAGCACCTCCAGATCCTTCCCGGCTCCATAGAACCCTACGCTGCCAAGACCGCCTACTACCGCCCCTGTCAGCACATCCTTCACAAAGCCGCCGAGACTGAAACCTCCGTTCTCTCCCGTCCGGCTGTGTCCTGCTCCGCCGTGGGCTCTTCCGCTCTGGTACCCTCTTCCATTCCCCGTATGCCTGCTGCCCTTGCGATATTGTCTATCCCCGACTACTTGCAGTCTGCAGAATACTCCGACTTTTTGCCTTGCTCTTAAGGCTTACGGGCAAATTAATTTACCTACGTACTTGATCAACAAAGTGCTCACTCATCCTCTTTCTCGCTCTTCCACTTTAAATAATTTGCACAGACATCATGCATTTGCATACCTGTTTTTAATGAACTGTTATCCCTTTTATTAATTATATCCAACTGTAGATTACTGTTTGTATAACCATCCAGTAATTCACAAATAGAAGTAAGCGCTTCATACGTAGCATTGTACAACAAATCTGTTAAGCTATCCGTTTCCTCATATTCTCCTAGCGCTTGATAAACAGCGTTATCCTGAATGGAACTTAACGTTTCAAAAAATTCTTTCTGGGCTTCATTCATATTGTTCCCCCCCCCCCCAACAATGATATTTCCCATTCTCCAAATATTCGTATCGTTGCTTGATATCCTTTGCTCTTGGTATAGTCACCCCATGATTTTTAGTTTTTGTACCTGGTTTTCCTGTAATTACTCCATTATTAGGATTAATATTTCTTGTCGGTTGATGGACATGTGGTCCAATTATCCCATGCTTATTGGGTTCCGTACCAAATCTTTTACAATGTCCATCATTTCTAGGATTAGTATTATAACCACTAGAATGAGTAAACAGCTTAGTTTCTACATTTTGAGGAACGTTATTATTTACATACCCTTCAAACGTTCTTTCTCCCGGCTCGGGGAAATACCTTTCTTTGAGAAACCCTGTCCATGGTTCGGTTTTGGAACCGTGTATCTGTCATCCACGCGCCCAACAACACTCCCCCAGAGCGCATCCACAGCCTTCCCGGCTCCATAGAACCCTGCACTGCCAAGACCGCCTACTACTACTCCTGTCAGCACACCCCTCACGAAACCGCCAAGACTAAAGCCGCCTGTTCCGCTGTCGTGTCCTGCTCCGCAACAATATCCTCTTCCGTTCCCCAGTCCGCCAGACAGATCAAAGGGATCGGCTGCGCCGCACATTCCCTTCGGGTCACGTCCTGCATTTGTGGGTATTACGGCTCTGTCTGCCTTTTTCCCGAATATCCGCTCTCCTGCCACTCCGTAAGAGCCGACATGATCCGTGATATTTTCAAGCCCCGACATCACCGCGCCGGTTCTGGCTCCTCTGAGGAAGGCGTCCTTCACGCCCTTGAGTTCACCCGTTCCATACAGAACCTCGCTTAAGGCATTCCCTGCCCCGCTTAAAAGGCTTTCCCCAAGGTCTACGCGTCCTCTGCTGATCCCCTGCTCTAAGGCGCTTCCGACAGTCCCAGCCGCGAAATCTGTGGCAAAGGCTCCAAGTACGCCCACGCCGCTTCCTACTAGCGCGCCCTTTGCCGCTGAGAAACTTTGCTTCCAGTACTTCGTTGTTCAGATAAATATCATATGTTACAATTTCACTGATGTAACGACTCTAATTCCAAATAAATAAAACATATATAAACCAAAAACAAATATTTATAAAAGTTATTGTTTTTGAATTGGTTGGTTAAATCAATATTCAGAAATAGCCAGCCTCCAAATGAGAACTAAGGAAGCCATGCAATAAGTAACATAACTCCCTTATATTCCATGATTAATACAATGCAAAATTTCAGAACCCGCGCGCTTTATAAATGCCATCCGAAAATTTTCTCACAAACCCTTTCGCCGGGAAATCCGGATAGTCAACTTCCCATAGACACCCACAAACTCTACACTTGTACCATTTCGTAGCAAACCACTCCATATGTTCGCCATCATGATTCCAAGCATAAAACGGTTGTTCTACTTCTAATTCTGTAAATATATTACTTTTGACCTGTTTGTTGAAAAATTCTTCCAGACTCCGAAATTGCTTTAAAGAGATAATTTCTACCCCTTCCCGTTCGTTACAATCACAACTTAATTGACAAACCATAATGGATTTACCTCCGGAATATATATTTGGTTGCCTCCTCCAAGTAATTGCCCTGCTCCACCATTTGTAGCCTGTAGCGCAGCTCTCCCCTCATGTATTATGGTTCCTTTCGGCACGACCACTTTTGTTATGTATTCAGCCGTATTTCCCCAATCAGGAACTAATGCAAAATCTATCTGCGTCTGCATTCCTCCATTTTGGGGTGTTCTGGTCATATAACGTCCAACCTTACCAGCATCTCCACCATAAACTCTATAAAAAACAGCATCGTCTTTTAATACTATTTTTGTATATGAACCACCAGCAAATGTTTCCGCTATATTTCTTTTCAGTGGTCCAGAATTGACTGGTGTATAATGTATTCCATTACTTCTACGCCCAGCAACACTCCCCCAGAGCGCATCCACAGCCTTCCCGGCTCCATAGAACCCTGCGCTGCCAAGACCGCCTACTACCGCCCCTGTCAGCACATCCTTCACAAAGCCGCCAAGACTGAAACCTCCGTTCTCTCCCGTCCGGCTGTGTCCTGCTCCGCTGTGGGTTCTTCCGCTCTGGTACCCTCTTCCATTCCCCAGTCCGCTGGACATATCAAACGGATCGGCTGCGCCGCACATTCCCTTCGGGTCGCGTCCCGTATATCCGGGTATTGCCGTTTCGGCTGCTCCCCTGCTGTGACCGCCACCGCCGGGGTTGATGCCGGGTTCCATTCCCCGTATGCCTGCTGCCCTTGCGATATTGTCTATCCCCGACATCACCGCGCCGGTTCTGGCTCCTCTGAGGAAGGCATCCTTCACGCCCTTGAGTTCACCCGTTCCATACAGAACCTCGCTTAAGGCATTCCCTGCCCCGCTTAAAAGGCTTTCCCCAAGGTCTACGCGTCCTCTGCTGATTCCCTGCTCCAAAGCGCTTCCGACGGTTCCCGCCGCGAAGTCTGTGGCAAAGGCTCCCAGTACACCCGCGCCGCTTCCTACCAGCGCGCCCTTTGCCGCTCCTACCACAGCACCGTTTGCCGCCGCGCCTGCGGCTTTTCGCCAGTTGAACTTCCCGCCGTCCATGAGCTGGGATGCCGCGTTTCCGAGGAAACCTGCCGCACCGCCGAAGAAACCGCCGATTCCTGCTCCCACAAGGATATTCGCGGTCTCTCCTGTGGGGTCGTTGTAGTTGACCGGATCATTGTCGCAGTACGGGTAAGGGTTTATGCTTCTCTTAACCGGGTCGGGCGAAAGCATCCTGCCCTGTGCACTGTCGTAGAATCTTGCCTGTGCAAAGTACTTACCGATTACGGGATCGTAGGCGAAGTTGGTAAAGCATATCTTTCCATATCATGCATTCAGGTGTAAGCGTCAAATCCGACGCCCTACCTAAAATTTAAGCGCCGCTTAACTGCGACG
>ERZ779622.555-NODE-555-length-20983-cov-4.872754_pt1 | contig 20983 bp, 17 predicted proteins | sample MGYA00514188_ERZ779622 | MGnify/ENA primary metagenome ERZ779622 (study PRJEB29562, sample SAMEA4376702) | mouse gut metagenome | isolation source: Cecum | study: EMG produced TPA metagenomics assembly of the A DSS colitis mouse model was used to assess the... | reverse complement strand
GACTTTATCGGGGAGATCGAGGAGCTGGTGGAGGATCTTGGAAGCGGCAAATGGGAGGAAGCCTCACTTTCGGAGCTTTCCAAGCTGAACCAACGGCTCTATAGGGATGTGACAGAGGCGTGCTACGGGGACAGTTATGCCAATCCGGCCGTTGCCGTAAGGCGGCTGGGAGAAGAATACGGACAGGTTTTAAGCTTTCTCTACACAGAGATCCGGGGAATGATTGTGTGGGCTTATGAAAAGCGCCTCTGGGATATTACCGTAACCCTGGAGCTTTTTATCCAGGTCTACAATGCCTTTGAGGAGGAAAAACCGGAAGCCTCCCGGGTGCGGCAGATGATTTACTGGCATATGAGTGACTACTGCGATGTAATGATACCGAGACGAATCCGGGAACAGCTGGATCCCGGGCTTTCTTTCGCCGGGGATCTAATCTGCGGGGCCGATCTGGCGGATGTGCGCTATCTCTACCGTTTCGGGGAATACATTACGGAAAATGAGATAGAAGTCAGCCGCTTTCTGGCGAAGATGCCGGAAGAGCAGATTGAAGCTATGGCTTCTACCTTTACAGAAGGCTATCGAAGGGGATTTGAGAATGCAGGAATTGACTTGAGAAAGAAAAAGACGGTAAACATCCGCTATTCCCTGGGCTTTGAGCGGATTGTGAGAGCAGCCGCCGGACAGTTTGAAAAGATGGGGCTTAAGAGCATCATTTACCGGGAGGCCCGCCACAGCATCAACCGCAGGCCCCAGGGCAATCCGGGATTCGGCAGTACGCCGCCCTGCCAGCAATTTGCCTTCGATCACCGGGAGGATGCGGCCCTGTATTTGGACAAGAAGCTGGTAGAGCGGAAGCTTTCTGTGCTCCGTCAGGCTTATGAGGACTGCCGGGAGCTGGCTTTTGTGCACGCGGGACCGGCAGTGATGGAAATTTTTGGGGAACATCCGTTTTTCCCGGCCAACTGCCCGGAGGCGCTGCATTTTACGAAACAGCAGCAGGAGTGGAGCGTTTACTACGACAGCCAGGCCGGACAGCTGGTCAACGAGTACATTCCGGGAGATGAGCGCAGCTTTACGATTATTGCCTATCCCATCCCGGAAATCGGCCGGAATTTTGCAGAAATTTTTGCCCGGACGGTGGAGATCAATACGCTGGATTACCATCTTTATGAGCGGATACAGCAGACGATCATTGATGCCCTGGACGAAGGAGAAGCGGTCGAGATCAAAGGGGCGGAAGGGAACCGCACCGACCTGACCGTGCAGCTTTGGAAGCTGGAGAACCAAGAGACAGAGACCTTGTTTGAAAATTGTCTGGCCGATGTGAATATTCCGGTGGGAGAGGTCTTTACTACACCGCGCCTGGCAGGAACGAACGGAATTCTCCATGTAAGTCAGGTGTATCTGAACGGACTGAAATATGTAGATTTGGAGCTGCGGTTTGCAGACGGAATGATTGCGGACTGCCGCTGTGCAAACTTTGGGACGGAGGAGGAGAACCGGGCGTATCTTCGGAATAATGTGCTGTTCAATCATGAGACCCTGCCGATGGGTGAGTTTGCCGTGGGAACCAATACGGCTGCCTACGTGATGGCCCGAAAATACGGCATTGAATCCAGGCTTCCCATTCTGATTGCGGAGAAGACGGGACCGCATTTTGCCGTGGGAGACACCTGCTTCTCCCGGTCGGAGGAAATTGACACATTTAACCCGGACGGAAAACGGATGATTGCCAAAGACAACGAATGCTCCAGGCTTCGGAAAGAAGATGTATCCCGGGCGTATTTTAACTGCCATACGGATATCACCATCCCCTACAATGAGCTGGACCGGATCCGGGTGAGACGGGCAGACGGGAGTTTTTGCCCGATTGTGGAAAAAGGGCGTTTCGTTCTTCCCGGAACGGAGCCGTTAAACGAGCCTTTGGACAGATTTGCGGTTGACAAGGGATCGGAGAGCAGGTAAACTTATTTATAAGCGGAAAAGCATGAAAAAGCTTTGTTTATAAGCGCAGCTAATAAATATTTATTGCAGCAGGACTCCGTACAGTCCGCAGAAACAGTTTCGGACGCAGAATGCGGGCGGAAATGTTTCTGCGGACTGAGAGGAGTTCTGCGGAACTAAAATAGGAGGTCAATAAATTTATGGCAAGAGTAGGTATTGTTATGGGCAGCGATTCGGACATGCCTGTCATGAGCAAAGCGGCGGATATCCTGGAGCAGCTGGGTGTGGACTATGAGATGACCATTATCTCCGCTCACCGGGAGCCGGACGTATTCTTTGAATATGCCAAGACGGCAGAGAGCCGGGGGTTCAAAGTGATTATTGCGGGAGCGGGCATGGCGGCTCATCTTCCCGGCATGTGCGCGGCTATTTTTCCCATGCCGGTGATTGGAATTCCCATGCACACCACTTCCCTGGGGGGCAGGGATTCCCTTTATTCGATTGTACAGATGCCTTCCGGAATTCCTGTGGCCACGGTGGCTATCAACGGAGGGCTGAATGCGGGGCTTCTGGCCGCGAAAATTCTGGCTGTCTCCGACAGCGGGCTCCTGGAACGTCTGAAAGCATATTCTGAAAGCCTGAAGGAGCAGGTAGAGAAAAAAGCGGAGCGTCTGGCAGAAGTGGGATATAAGAATTATTGATGGAAACAAAACAGGAATTCTTCTTCACAAAGCGGCGGGAGGAGAATTGCGGAACTATAAATCAGGGAGGAAGATAAGGATGGATTACAAGAATGCAGGGGTTGACATTGAAGCGGGCTACCGCTCGGTAGAGCTGATGAAGGAGCATGTCCGCCGGACCATGCGGCCGGAGGTACTGACAGGAATCGGCGGTTTTTCAGGGGCATTTTCCATGGAGGCTTTTAAACATATGGAGAAGCCGACACTGGTTTCCGGGACTGACGGTGTGGGAACTAAGCTGAAACTGGCATTTCTCATGAACCGTCACAATACAGTGGGAATCGACTGTGTAGCCATGTGCGTCAATGATATTGCCTGTGCAGGAGGCGAGCCATTGTTTTTCCTGGATTACATCGCCTGCGGCCGGAACGTTCCGGAGCGTATCGCCGCCATTGTAAGCGGTGTGGCGGAAGGATGCAGCCAGGCGGGAGCTGCCCTCATCGGCGGTGAGACGGCAGAGATGCCCGGATTTTATCCGGTAGATGAATACGATCTGGCAGGTTTCGCAGTAGGCGTGGTGGACGAGAAGGATCTCATTACCGGGGCGTCTGTGAAGCCGGGAGACGTGCTGGTAGGAATGGCCTCCTCCGGCGTACACAGCAACGGCTTTTCTCTGGTACGGAAAGTTTTTACGATGAAAGAGGAGTATATGAACACTCACTTCGAGAGCCTTGGACGGACTTTGGGAGAGGCTCTCATAGAGCCTACCAAGATTTACGTGAAAGCTCTGCGGACTGTGAAAGAAGCTGGTGTAGCGATAAAAGGCTGCAGCCATATTACGGGGGGAGGCTTCTACGAGAATATTCCCAGGATGCTTCCGGAGGGTGTGCGCGCCCAGGTGAAAAAGGACAGCTATCCCGTGCCTCCTATTTTTAAAATGCTGGCTGTAGACGGAAGAATTGAGGAGCAGATGATGTACAATACCTTCAACATGGGAATCGGCATGGTGATGGCCGTGGATCCGGCCCAGGCGGACGCATGTATGGCGGCAGTCCGGGAAGCCGGGGAAACGCCTTATCTCATTGGCGAGGTCCGGGCAGGAGAAAAGGGAGTGGACGTATGCTGAATGTGACGGTCCTGGTCTCCGGAGGCGGAACCAATCTCCAGGCGGTTCTGGACGCCGTGGACAGCGGAAAAATCCAAAATGCCAGGGTTGCGGCTGTGATCAGCAACAATCCCGGGGCCTATGCCCTGGAACGGGCAAAAAAGCATCAGATTCCGGCCTACTGTGTTTCGCCGAAGGCATACGGAACCAGGGAAGCATTTCACAAAGCCCTTTTGGATACCTTAAGGGACACGGAGGCGGACCTGGTGGTGCTGGCCGGCTGCCTGGTGGTGATCCCGGACAGCATTATCCGGGAATACCGGGGGCGCATGATCAACATTCACCCCTCTCTGATTCCTTCTTTCTGCGGAACCGGGTATTATGGTCTGAAAGTTCATGAGGAAGCCCTGAAAAGGGGTGTAAAAGTGACAGGGGCCACGGTACACTATGTGGACGAGGGGACAGATACGGGTCCCATCCTCCTGCAGAAGGCCGTGGAAGTGAAACCGGGCGACACGCCGGAAATCCTCCAGCGGCGGGTGATGGAGGAGGCGGAGTGGGTGCTGCTGCCCCAGGCCATTCATATGATTGCAAACGGGAGGATAACGGAATGAAGATTTTAATCGTAGGTTCAGGCGGGCGGGAACATGCCATCGCCTGGAAGACAGCCCAGAGTCCAAAGGCAGAGAAGATTTACTGTGCGCCGGGAAACGCCGGCATTGAGGAATATGCCGAGTGTGTGCCAATCGGCCCCATGGAGTTTGAGAAGCTGGCCTCCTTTGCCAAGGAAAAAGAGATTGATTTGACCGTGGTAGGAATGGACGATCCCCTGGTAGGCGGCATTGTCGATGTGTTTGAGAAGGAAGGACTGCGCATTTTCGGACCCAGGAAGTGTGCGGCAGTTTTGGAAGGTTCCAAGGCATTTTCCAAAGATTTGATGAAAAAATACGGGATTCCCACTGCAGCGTATGAAAATTTCGACGATCCGGAGAAGGCGCTTGCCTATTTGGAGAAGGCGGATTTTCCCATTGTCCTGAAAGCGGACGGACTTGCATTGGGAAAAGGCGTCCTTATTTGTAATACCCTTGCAGAGGCCAGGGACGGGGTAAAAAGCATTATGATGGACAAGCAGTTCGGAAATGCCGGAAACCGCATGGTGATTGAGGAATTTATGACGGGCCGGGAGGTTTCGGTCCTCAGCTTTGTGGACGGAAAAACCATCCGCTGTATGACCTCCGCCCAGGACCACAAGCGGGCGCTTGACGGGGATCAGGGGCTGAACACGGGAGGCATGGGGACCTTTTCCCCCAGCCCCTTCTACACGGAGGAGGTAGACGCCTTTTGCCGGAATTACATTTATCAGCCCACAGTGGATGCCATGGCAGCGGAAGGACGGGAATTTAAAGGCGTCATTTTCTTCGGCCTTATGCTTACAGAGAAAGGCCCCAGGGTGCTGGAGTACAATGCCAGATTCGGGGATCCGGAGGCCCAGGTGGTGCTTCCGCGGATGAAGAATGACATTGTGGAAGTGTTTGAGGCTTGTATTGACGGAACGCTCGATAAGATGGAGCTGGAATTTGAAGACAACGCAGCGGTGTGTGTGGTGCTTGCCTCCGGCGGCTACCCGGTGGCTTACGAAAAGGGCCATGTGATTCACGGCCTGGAGCAGTTTGAGAACCGGGAAGGCTGTTTTGTGTTCCATGCGGGAACAAAGAGAACGGAAGCGGGAATTGTCACAAACGGCGGCCGGGTCCTGGGCGTTACGGCTACGGGTGCGGACTTGAAAACGGCCCGGGCCAACGCCTATGAGGCGGTGAAGCTGGTGAATTTTGAGAAAGCTTACTGCCGGAGCGATATCGGAAAAGCCATCGATGAGGCGTAGAACCCCAATATACAAGGAGAGAAGGGACGGCTGCAGATTGCAGCCGTCCCTTTCTATATTCAGAAGAAAAGCCCGGCCGTCCGGGAGATCAGAAAACAGAGGATAAGGCCCAGGGCTGTGGGGAAAGCAAAGGACAGCAGCGTCCAGCGTAGGCTTTTTGTTTCGTGGTATATGGTGATAAGGGTGGTGGAGCAGGGCCAGTGGAATAGGGAAAATGCAAGGGTGCAGGCCGCAGTCACCCAGGTCCAGCCCTGTCCGGCCAGCAGTTCTTTTAATGCCGGGAGACTTTCGGGTTCCGACAGGATCCCCTGTCCCAGATAGGCCATGAGAAGGATGGGAATCACAATCTCGTTGGCCGGAAATCCCAGAATAAAGGCCATTAGGATTACGCCGTCCAGTCCGAAGAGAGAGGCGAAAGGATCGAGAAATCCGGCACAGCAGTTAAGAAGGCTCGAGGAACCAAGAGAAAGGTTTGCCATAAGCCAGATGAGGATTCCGGCGGGAGCTGCGGTACATACGGCCCGGCCCAGGACAAAGAGGGTTCTGTCAAACACGGAGCGGATAAGGACTTTTCCAAGCCGGGGTTTCCGGTAAGGGGGAAGCTCCAGGGTAAAGAAAGAGGGCAGTCCCTTTAAAATTGTCCGGGACAGCAGCCAGGAGGCGGAAAAGGTCATCCCCACGCTGAACAGCACCGCACCGGTTAACAAAAGGGCGCCGCTCAGGGAGGAGGACAGACCGCCGCCGTTCCCTGCAAAGAACATAGTAATCAGAGCGATGAGCATAGGAAAGCGGCCGTTGCAGGGTACCAGGCTGTTGGTGAGAATTGCGATCAGCCGTTCTCTGGGTGAGTCAATGATCCGGCAGCCGGTGACGCCGGCGGCGTTGCAGCCGAAACCCATGCACATAGTAAGAGCCTGCTTCCCGCAAGACCCGCAGCGCTGAAATGCGTGATCCAGGTTGTAGGCAATCCGGGGAAGAAAGCCTGCATCCTCCAGAAGGGTAAAGAGAGGGAAAAAGACGGCCATGGGGGGCAGCATCACGGAGACTACCCAGGCCAGCACCCGGTAGGCACCCAGGACGAGAACGCCGTGAAGCCATGCAGGGGCATGGATCCGGATAAAAAAGCAGGTCAGCAGATCTTGGACTTTGAAGAGCAGATCCGAGAGCAGACGGGAGGGAAGATTGGCGCCTGCGAGGGTAAGCCAGAATACAAGGGCCAGCAGCAGAAGCATAAAGGGATATCCAAAGGCCCTGCTTGTGAGTAAATCCCTGGGCGGGAAGTTCTTTTGGGTGTCAGGCGAAAGAGGGGACACGGTTTCCCTGCACAAGGCTTCTGCCCGCTGAAAGAGGGCAGCGGTCACAATGTCTTGGAGCTGTTCCCTTGGAATACCGGCGGCCTTTAGAAGGTTCCCGGCGTCTTCTAAGGCACTTTGGACGGCTGGATCGGCGCTTAAGTGTAAGCCCAGAAAGGCGGAAATTTTTTCTTCCAGTTCCGGGTCTCCTTCCAGCAGGCGCAGGGCCAGCCAGCGTTCCGGAAGCCGTCCCCCAATCTGCCGCCTAAGCTGCGGCTCCAAAAGCTGCAGGGCGGCTTCCAGAGGCGCCGGGTAGGAGAGGGGGCGGGCGAGGGAAGCCTGCGGGTGTTCCATCAAAAGATCCAGAGCTTCCGCCAGATCCCGGACACTTGTGCGGTTGTGGGCGGAAGTTCCGATGACGGGAACGCCCAGGGCGGAAGAGAGTCTGGGGAGATTGAGCCGGAGCCGGCGCCGTTCGGCTTCGTCCATGAGATTGACGCAGATCAGCACCCGGGGGACAAGCTCCAGGGTTTGCAGGGCCAGATTCAGGCTGCGTTCCAGGCAGGATGCGTCACAGACAACTACGGCCGCGTCTGCGCCTCCAAAGCACAGGAAATCCCGGGCAATTTCTTCTTCCGGTGAATGAGCCATGAGGGAATATGTACCGGGAAGATCCACAAGAAGGGAGGAATGGAGGGTGGACCTGCAGTGTCCCGCTGCGACGGACACGGTTTTACCCGGCCAGTTTCCCGTGTGCTGCTTCATTCCGGTAAGTGCGTTGAAAAGGGTGCTTTTTCCTACATTGGGATTTCCGGCCAGGGCGATTCGCTTTTCTTGTGCAGAAGCATCCCGCGTTCCGGGGAAGATTCCGGCGGCCTGCCTTCCTGTAGAATTTCTGGTAAGTCCCATATTGATGTCTCCTTTCTGGTTTCTTTAGCGCTTTCCTTGCGGAGGGTGTTATCTCTCAATTTGTATCTCTTTCCCGTCGGCGGCGCGGATGGCGATAACGGCACCGCGGATTAGGAAAGCAGCCGGATCCCCGGAAGGGCTTTTTCCTACGCATTGTACCAGAGTATGCCGGATCAGCCCCAGATCCTGCAGCCGCCTGCGGATGTCCTTAGCGGAGGGAAGCTCCGCAATCCGGGCAGTCTGCCCCGGCTTCATATCATTCAGGCAATATAGCTCTTTCATTGTGCAAAATCACCTCCCCGGTAAATTTTTTGGTTATTTCCTAGTGTTATTATTGTATGGAAGATGACGGCAGATGTGAAAACAAAGGAGAAATTTCCCGTTCCGGGAGTAGAAGCAAAACATATGCGGAAATAAGGATTCAATCGTCTGATGATATTTGACAAGGCATCCGTTACCGATTATAATAGCCATATACGTGCATGGAGGAAAAGAACATGAAGGAACTGCGCCGAGTAAAGACCTGGGGGGGATTTTATAAGGGACTGGCGGTTTGCGCCGCATGCCTGCTGTTTCTGTCGGCCGGAATTACCGGACTGGCAGCCCGGACAGGGACGGTCCAGTCTGACAATGTAAATGTCAGGAAGGAGGCAAGTGCCGGGTCGGACCGGGTTTGCCAGCTTTCCGCAGGCACGTCTGTGACGGTTGTGGACGAGACCCAGGGAGAAGACGGAAATACCTGGTATAACGTGAGCTTTACAAATGAGGGTGCAGAGACTTCCGGGTGGATACGCGCAGACATGCTGTCTGTGTCTGAGACGGAGGAGCCGGAAGGCGGGGAAGGCGGATCTCAAGGCGGTGCTTCCGTAGGAGGGTATACGATTCTGGAGCCGGAGGAGGCCTATGGGTCTTCCGACGGCCTGCAGCAGTCGGCCGTGTGGGTTGGAGATCAGAGTTTTACTGCATGGCAGGTAAGTACAGACCGGACCGGGGGCGCGGAGCTTTACCTGGTGTATGCTTCCAGGGAAGACGGGAGCAGCGGCTGGTATTGTTACGATCCCCAGGAGGGAACGTTCCAGAGAGATATGGGACAGTTTTCGGGAGGAGCCGGGGAAGGGCAGGAGCCGGAGGGATTGATTGATGCCCTGCAGGGCGAACTGACGCAGCTGAAGGAGGATCAGGAAAAGCAGCTGAGCCAGCGCCTGTATATCATAATCGGCCTGGGTGTTTTAAGCGCTGTTCTTTTGATTCTTGTCATTGTCTTTGCTGTGAAGTACCGGAATTCCGAATATGAATACTACGATGACGAGGATGAGGAAGACGATATTCCGGTAAGAAGACGGAAATTGTCTGCAGGCACAGAGGAATCGGAAGAGCCGGGAAGCGATTTCGACGAGTTTGTAGCAGCCGTCCGGAAAAAGTGGTCGGAAGACGATGATTATGAAGACGACGATTATGAAGATGACGATTACTATGATGAGGACGAATATCCGGATGAGGAAGATGAATACCCGGATGAAGACGGCGAATATCCGGAAGATGAGTATGAGGAATACGAAGACGAAGAACCGGACCAGGGAGTGCCGGGAGATACCATAGAGCTTCCGGAGATTGATATGAGCGCCATTTTGGAAATTGAGGAAGAAGCAAAAGGCCAGTCGCAGAAGAGAGCTGCAGACGAGGAAGATATGGACGAGTTTGACATCGAAATCCTGGATTTCGATGATTTGGACATATAGAAGACAAAAGACAGGAAACAGAATTCGGGCGGGGTGAAGACCTCGCCCGTTACAGCAGGAGGATTTTCATGTTTGAAACATATACGGAAAAGGCAAAACATGTTTTGAAGCAGGCGGAAAAAGCTGCCAGGGAGTTAAAGCAGAATTATGTGGGAACAGAACATATTCTTGTGGCGCTGCTGCGGGAATCGGGCAGCGCAGCCTCCCAGCTGCTGAAAGAGCGCAAAGTGGAGGAAGAGGAGTTGAAACGCCTGGTGGAGGAGCTGATTGCCCCGGAGGGAGGCGTGCGTCTGGCGGAGCGTCCCGGATTTACGCCCCGGGCAGAGCGGGTGCTGGAGGAAGCAGCACAGGAGGCAGCCCGTTTTAAAGAGAAGTTTACGGGGACAGAGCACATTTTGATTGCTATGCTCAAAGATGTGGAGTGTGCAGGAAGCCGGCTTTTGAACACCATGGAGGTAAATGTCAGGGAGCTGTACAGCGCTCTTCTGGATTCCATGGGGAGAACAGGACGGGAATACCGGGAAGAGTTTGCCAGGAACGCAAAGAGCCAGGGAAAAGGCGTGTCTGCCCTGGAACAGTACAGCCGGGATTTGACGGCGCTGGCCAGGGAAAATAAGCTGGAGCCCTGCATTGGCCGGGAGGAGGAGATCCGCAGGCTGATTCAGACCTTAAGCCGCAGAACTAAGAATAACCCCTGCCTCATCGGAGAACCCGGTGTGGGAAAGACAGCCATTGTAGAAGGCCTGGCCGGGCATATTGCGGAAGGATCTGTCCCGGATTCTGTCAAAGGAAAGCGGGTTCTTACGCTTGACTTATCCGCCATGGTAGCCGGATCTAAGTATCGTGGAGAGTTTGAGGAACGGATTAAGAAGGTGATGGAGGAGGTGCGGGAGACGGCCAACGTGCTGCTCTTTATTGACGAGCTTCACACCATCATAGGCGCAGGCGGTGCAGAAGGAGCTATGGATGCCTCCAATATCCTGAAGCCTGCTCTGTCCAGAGGGGAACTGCAGCTTATCGGAGCTACGACTGTGGAGGAGTACCGGAGATACATTGAAAAGGATGCCGCCCTGGAGCGCCGGTTCCAGCCTATTACGGTGGAGGAGCCTACGGAGGAGCAGACGGTAGAGATTCTAAAAGGGATCCGGAAAAGCTACGAGCGCCATCATCAGGTGGAGATTACGGACGAAGCCCTGGAGGCGGCGGCCAAGCTCTCCAAGCGCTATATCAGTGATCGGTTTCTGCCCGACAAGGCCATCGATCTGATGGACGAGGCGGCGGCCAAGGTGCGTCTGGGAGGCTACCGTGAAATCCGTGCCGTTGCGGATTTGGAGCGGCAGGCGGCAGAGCTTCAGGAAGAGGCGGCAGCGGCGGTGAAGGCCCAGGATTTTTCCGGGGCAGCAAAGTACCGCAGGAAGCGGGAAAGCCTGCTTTTAGATCTTCAAAAGGAACGGGCCAGGGCGGAACGCAGCATTCGCCGGAGGGCTCTTACAGTAGGGGAAAACGAAATTGCGGAGATTGTCTCGGACTGGACGAAGATCCCGGTAAATAAGCTGGCGGAGACGGAGAGCCAGCGTCTTCAGAAGCTGGAGCATATCCTCCATCGGCGGGTAATTGCACAGGATGAGGCAGTAGCTGCGGTGGCAAGGGCAGTACGCAGGGGCCGGGTAGGCCTGCAGGATCCCAACCGTCCCATCGGATCTTTCCTGTTCCTGGGCCCGACAGGAGTGGGAAAGACGGAGCTGTCCAAAGCTCTGGCGGAGGTGCTGTTCGGCCGGGAGGAGGCCATGATCCGGGTAGATATGTCGGAGTATATGGAGAAGCACAGCGTATCCAAGCTGATTGGAGCGCCTCCCGGATATGTGGGGCATGACGACGGCGGACAGCTTTCAGAGAAAGTGCGCCGGAATCCCTATACGGTTATTCTCTTTGACGAGATTGAGAAAGCGCACCCGGATGTGTTCAACATTCTTCTGCAGGTGCTGGACGACGGCAGAATTACGGATTCCCAGGGGCGGACGGTGGATTTCAAAAATACAGTGATTATTATGACCTCCAATGCGGGGGCCGGCTCTATCGTTTCGCCCAAACGGCTGGGGTTTGCTTCCGTGGACGACGAAAAGCGGAGCTATGAGGCCATGAAGAGCAGCGTTATGGAGGAAGTGAAGCGGGTGTTTAAGCCGGAGTTTTTAAACCGCATCGATGAGATTATTGTATTTCATGCCCTGAATAAGGAGAATATGAAGAAGATTACCGCTATTCTTCTGCGGGAGCTGTCCGGGCGCTGTCAAAAACAACTGGGACTGTCCCTGAAAATCAGGGACAGTGTCAAGACGCATCTTGTAGAGACGGCTTACGATGAAAAATACGGCGCAAGGCCCTTAAAGCGGGCCATCCAGACCCAGATTGAGGATGCTCTGGCGGATGAGCTTCTGGCTGGGCGCGTGAAGCGGGACGGGGAAGCGGTTGTCACGGTACGGAAAGGAAAAATTGCATTTGATTTTTAAAGATTTTCTAAAAGAACTGGAAATGAAACGCGGAATCGTTTATAATCAAGACAGAAATCGTAAACGAATCCGATTGGGAGGACAAAAGAAATGGCAGCAGTAAAAGAATTACTTCGTTCGGAAGCAGACGGCGGGATCAGCTTTGGAGATTACGAGCTGGCAGCTAAGACCAAACTGAAAGATTTCAATCATCAGGGGGATTTGTATAAGGTTAAGACCTTCCGGGAAATCACAAAGCTGGAGCGGAATGACTTGTTCGTATATGAGTCCGTGCCGGGGACGGCGGTGGAGCATTTTCGTGCCACAGCGGAACAGGTGGAATTCCAGGTATCCGGTCCGGAGGATGCCCAGATTACCTTGGGACTGGAGGAAGACACGGAGTATGAGATTACGGTAGACGGTGCGGATGCAGGGAGGATTAAGACCAACCTGGGCGGAAAACTGATGCTGAGCGTGGAGCTGGGCGGAAGAGACAGCGCGAGCGTGAAGGTGGTAAAAGCGTAGGAGCACTATGGCAAAAGGAAAGACAACGGTGTTCTATTGCCAGAGCTGCGGGCACGAGTCGGCCAAGTGGCTGGGCCAGTGCCCCGCATGCCGGGAGTGGAACACTTTCGTGGAAGAAACCATAGAGAAAAAGAGTGCGGGGAGAACCGCAAAAGAGAGGGCAGCCGCTGGTCCGGTCTGCCTTTCTTCTATTGAGATCAAAGAGCAAGACCGGATCAGTACCCGGATGGAGGAGCTGGACCGGGTGCTGGGAGGCGGCATTGTGCCCGGCTCCCTGGTGCTTGTGGGAGGGGATCCGGGAATTGGAAAATCCACCCTTCTTCTCCAGGTCTGCCGGCACTTAAGCGCAGACGGAAAAGAGGTCTTGTATATTTCGGGAGAGGAGTCTTTGAAGCAGATTAAACTGCGGGCAGAACGCATCGGGCATTTTTCGGACCGTTTGCTTCTGCTGTGCGAGACAAACCTGGAAATCATCGGAGATACCATCCGCAGCAGGAAGCCGGACGCGGTGATTATCGACTCCATCCAGACCATGTACAATGAGGAATTAAGCTCCGCACCGGGCAGCGTGTCCCAGGTGCGGGAATCCACATCCGTCCTGATGCAGATTGCCAAGGGACTGGGGGTATCGGTATTTATCGTGGGCCACGTGACCAAGGAAGGGACGGTGGCCGGTCCCCGTGTGCTGGAGCATATGGTGGATACGGTACTCTATTTCGAGGGAGACCGGCACGCCTCCTACCGGATTCTGCGGGGGGTGAAGAATCGGTTCGGTTCCACCAACGAGATTGGTGTTTTTGAGATGCGGGAGAACGGGCTGTCAGAAGTGGAGAATCCCTCGGAATTTATGCTGAGCGGCCGGCCGGAACAGGCTTCCGGTTCCATTGTGGCCTGCTCCATGGAGGGAACCCGTCCGATTCTTTTGGAGATCCAGGCCCTGGCCTGCCACAGCACTTTGGCCGTTCCCCGGAGGACGGCGGCCGGTATGGATTACAACCGGGTGAATCTTTTGCTGGCTGTGCTGGAGAAGCGCCTGAATTTAAAGCTGGGAAACAGTGACGTGTACGTAAATATTGCAGGAGGAATCCGCATCAGCGAACCGGCTATTGATCTGGGCGTGGTGCTGGCGGTGGTATCCAGCTATAAAAACCGCCCAATCGACGAAAAGACACTTGTTTTCGGGGAAGTGGGGTTAAGCGGGGAAGTGCGCTCGGTGAGCCAGGCGTCCCAGCGTGTCCAGGAAGCGAAAAAGCTGGGGTTTACTACGGTAATTCTGCCGGAGGTCTGCAGGGAGCAGATTGGACAGGTGGAGGGAATCCGCCTGTGCGGAGTACGGACGGTGGGAGATGCGGTGAGGCTTATAGACAACTAAGAGAGAATTCGGAACAGAGTGAAAAAATGGGAGTGCCGCGGACATAGTTTCTAGCACTCCCATGTTTTTTGATTAGTAAAATATGACATAACAACATGTCTGATGAGACGAAAATACAAAGAAAATATGTGGAAAACATACAAATATTAAACATTTAAAAAAAATTTATTGACAAAAATAACACAGTGATATATCATGTTGTTATAACAACGGAGGAAGCATGGTAGAGAAGAACAATTCGGAAAAGGCATATGAACAGGTAAAGCGTGATCTCAAGTCAAAAATATCAAATGGATATTATCAAAATGGCGATCAGCTTCCCACAAATATGCAGCTTTGCGAAATGTATCAGGTGTCCAGAATTACAATTAATCGGGCTTTGATGGAGCTTGAAGCGGACGGATGTATAGAAAAAGTCCAGGGGAAGGGATGTTTTGTCCGGCTGAAGGAAATCAAACAGAATATGTCCCATTTTTACAGCTTTACGGAGGAGCTGGTCAAGATGGGATACGTTCCCAGCTCCATCTTTGTTTCCCTTAAATTAGAAAAGCCATCGGATGAAGTGGTAGAAGCATTGGATCTGGATGCGGAGGACAAGGTGTATGTGATCACCAGGCTGCGGCTGGCGGATGAAATGATAGTGGCTTATGATCGCTCTGCCATCCCCATGAAGATCTTTCCTAATTTTAATAAGCGTATGCTGACCGGGGGATCTTTATATAAAGCCTTGGAGGATAATTACGGGATCAGGCCGAATCATTCGGAAGAAAATATTGAGGCGATCAGCATTAACCCGGCGGATGCTGAAAAAATGCGTTTGAAGCCCGGTTCTCCTGTTTTGCTGATAAAGCGTGTTTCCTATTGCGATGAAAAAAAAGTAGAATTCAACTATAGATTAGTGAATTCAAAATTGTTCAAGTATCATATGTCTTTGCGGTGACGATAGGAGGACAATTACTTTTTTTATAGTTCCAATTACATAAAGCATAAAGGAGGTACCTATGAAGAAGAAATTGATTAGTATGGTTGTCGTATCGGCAATGTGTTTGGGGATGCTTGCGGGGTGCGGGAAGAGCAGCGAACCGGCAGAGGAACCTGCGCCTGCGGAGGATAGCGAACACACAGAAGGCAGCGAACCTGCAGCTGATGAAGAGAAGCCCTTAAGAATTGCTTATTCTGTTCAGAGTTTGGATAATGAATATTTTGTTACCATTTCAAATGGTGTAAAAGAATACGCAGAGAGCCTGGGAATGTCCGTGGAAATTACAAACGGCAATCAGGATGTAAAAACACAGATCGATCAGATTGAGAATTTCATCCAGAAGGAAATGGACATTATTATTGTTTCCCCTGTATCGGATACGGGATTAGAGGATGCGGTTAAGAAAGCTACGGATGCGGGCATCACCGTAATTGCGGCAAACCAGAATTTTGAAGGCTCACAGGCATTCGTAACCATACCGGAGTATGACCTTGGAAAAGCACTGGGAGACGCCTGTGGAAAGTATATCAGTGAGACTTTCGGTGAGGAGGCTGTAGATGTTCTGGTTTTGGACTATCCTGACATTGAGGCTATCGTACCCCGGGGCGACGGCATGAGGGACGGCGTCAAGGAGTTTGCTCCCAATGCCAATATTGTTCAGAGCATTTCTGCAAACACGGTAGAAAAAGGAACGGCTGCTATGGAAACTGCAATCCAGAAATTCCCCAATATTCAGGTAGTGATCGGCTGCAATGACGCGGCTGCACTTGGCGCATACAGTGTGGTAGAAGCACAGCATCTTGCTGATGATAATGAGAAGTTTTACATTGGCGGCATGGACGGAACAGAGCAGGCATTGGAGCTGATTAAGAATGGAACCGCATATAAGGCAACCATTGATATCAATGCTTCCGGTACAGGAAAGATTCTGGTGGATACTGCCCTTCAGGTGCGGGAGAGCGGCCCGATTGCGGATCCTGTCTCCATTCCTCTTAATGTAGTAACCAGCAGCAATGTGGACGAGTTTATCCAGCAATAAGTATTGAATTTTGAACTAGAAACAATAGAAGGTAAATAAGATCTGCAGGCATAGCTATGTCAGAACCGCAATGAGTGTAGTTGTGCCTGCAGAACTTTTTGTAAGTGGAGGTTCAATGGACACTAAGAATTCAATTTTGAGCCTTAGAGGCGTAAAAAAGCAGTACAGCGGGGCGCCGAACCCGGCGATTGAGGATATCACCCTGGATATCGAGCAGGGGGAAATATACGGACTGGTTGGAGAGAACGGCGCCGGCAAATCAACTTTAATTAAGACCATTGCAGGTGCAATCGAGATAACGGATGGTGAAGTCCTTTATAAGGGTGAAAAATTGATATGCAAAAGCCCGGAGGCGGCCATCGAAAAGGGAATCGGAGTCGTATATCAGGAGTTTAACTTATTTCCCAATCTTGCGGTATATGAAAATATTTTTTTTGGAATAGAGGTAAAAAAGAACGGATTCCTGGATAGGAAACTGATGATCCAGAAGGCTCAGGAAATTTTAAAACAATTAGGTTTTGAATTAGACGTCACGAAAAGAGTGAGTACACTGTCACCGGCTTATCAGCAGGCGACAGAAATTGCAAAATGTATCAATCATAATGTGGAATTGATGATTATGGATGAGCCAAGTGCGCCTCTGACAGAAAAAGAAGTAGGCCAGATGTTTAAAGTAGTGCGCAAACTCAATGAAAGCGGCGTGACGATCATATATATATCCCACAAATTAAATGAAATATTTGATTTGACGAACCGGGTCTCCGTTTTGAGGGACGGACATTTGATCAATACGTTCCGAACGGAGGAGGTTACGGAACAGGAGCTTATCAGAGAAATGGTTGGCCGGGAGATCACAGATATTTATCCGGAAAAGGCCATTGGGGCCAAGGATGTGATTTTAAGGGTAGAAAATTTATCCAGCAGCAAGGTTCACGGCGTGTCCTTTGAATTGAGGAAGGGCGAGGTCCTGGGATTCGGCGGTTTGGTAGGAGCCGGGAGAACGGAGGCAATGCGGCTTCTTTTTGGCGCTGACAAAAAAACCGGCGGGACAGTGTATATCAATGGTGAGGAGGTGCAAATCAGCAATCCCATAGACGCAATCCGTAACGGGATAGGGCTGATTCCGGAGGACAGAAAGATGCAGGGGCTTGTGCTCAATAAAAGTATTTTTCTCAACTGCCTGCTGCCTTCCATAAATAAATACAGCAAGTCAGGATTTATCCGTTTTAAAGACGCTCATTCGGATATCGGAAAGCTTTACGACATCTTAAAAATCAAAGCAGTAGATCAGAACCAGGTTGTATCTCATCTGTCAGGGGGAAATCAGCAGAAGGTTGTTCTGGAAAAATGGCTGCTGAGAAATTGTGATATTCTGATTCTTGACGAGCCCACCAGAGGAATCGATGTAGGTACAAAGCAGGAGATTTATCAGTTGATCAAGGATTTGGCGGCGGAAGGGAAGGCAGTTATTGTTATTTCATCAGAAATGCCGGAGCTGATCGGTGTGAGCCACAGAATCATTGTCATGCACGAAGGAAAGGTAGCCGGAGAGGTAAAAGGAGAAGAAATCACACAGGAAGCAATCTTGACATTAGCTTCTTAAGGAGGCAGTATGAAAAATTTTAAGACATTTTTGGGCAAATATGCAATCTATTTTGTGTTACTGTTTGAGATTATTTTTTTCTCATTTGCATCACAGTACTTTTTTTCAGCATCGAACTTTATTAACGTGTTAAGGCAGGTTTCCATTGTGGGGATTATGGCCGTTGGTATGACCTTTGTAATTTTAACCGGCGGTGTGGATCTGTCTGTAGGCGGTGTGACAGCCTGTGTGGGCGTGATCTGCGCAAAGCTGATGGTGGGCGGATGGCATCCTGTCCTTGCTATTCTTGTTGCACTTGCATTTGCGGGGCTGGTTGGAGCTGTGAACGCTTTCTTTTCCCATGAGTTTAAGCTAAACGCGATGATTGTTACCCTGGCTACGCTCCAGATTTTAAAGGGTATTTCCTATATTGTAACCGGCGCAATCCCGGTTTATGGATTCACGGAAAAATTCAAGGTGATTGGACAGGGCCATGTGGGGGCAATTCCCATTCCGATTATTATCATGCTTGCATTGTATGTGATAGCGTATATTGTTTTAAAATATACCAAGTTTGGCCAGAGCATTTATGGCATCGGCGGAAATGAGGAGGCGGTCCGTCTTACGGGGATAAACATTCGTAGAGCTAAGTACAGCGCTTATATTTTGTGCAGTGTCGTTTCGGGTATTGCGGGGATTGTTTTGCTTTCCCGTGCAAATACGGCCCAGCCTTCGGCAGGCTTTGGATATGAGATGGATGTTATTGCAGGCGCTGTCTTGGGCGGGATATCCATGTCCGGCGGCGAAGGAAAAATTACGGGAGTATTTGCCGGTGTCTTGGTGATGGCAATCTTAAGCAACGGAATGCTGATGATGGATGTCAGTGAATATTGGCAATGGGTAACAAAGGGAATCGTTATGCTGGTAGCAATTACATATGACAGAGTTCTTAAGAAAGGATGAGGGAAGATGGGTATTTTAAAAAGAGGATTAATTGTTTCTTGTCAGGCAACGCCGGCAGAGCCGCTGCATAGCCCGGAGATCATGGGCAGATTGGCAATCGCGGCAAAAGAGGGCGGAGCGGTAGGTGTACGGGTGAATACTTATGACGATCTGGTTGCGGTAAGAAAGGTGTGCGATCTTCCGATCCTGGGCCTGATTAAGACTACGCATGAAGGCTTTTGGCCCTATATTACAACCACAATGGAAGACGTAGATAAAGTAGTGAAATCGGGAGCAGAAATTGTCTGCATTGATGCGACGGCTTATCCGAGATACGACGGGCATACATTTGAGGAGCAGTATCATATGGTCCGCGAGAAGTATCCTAACATTGAAATCATGGCGGACGTCTCTACCGTGGAGGAGGGCGTGTCTGCGGATCGTCTTGGAGTTGACTATGTTGCAAGTACTCTGTGGGGCTATACACCTGATACGGATACCCATGAGGATGTGATCCAGGAATTCAGAGAGCCAAACCTGGATATTATCAGAGAGCTCTCGGCGGTATGCAAGGCTCCTGTTGTTGCTGAGGGAAGATTCCATAATGCGGAATATGCAATTAAAGCCATGCAGGCAGGAGCTTATGCGGTAACGATTGGATGGGGAATTACAAGACCTCAGATTATCACTAAGTATATTGTAGATCAAATGAAAAAAGAGGTTGAGGGATTATGAAGCATGCAGCGGCCATTGATGTAGGGGGGACCAAGATACTGGGAGCGCTGGTAGACGAGGAGGGAAATGTAAAAAAGGAAATAAGAATTCCTTCGGACTTCGAGCTTGGCGGCCTGCATATCATGGAGAAGATATTTGAACTGGTTGACGAGCTTGCAAAGCTTGAAAAAATTGATGCGGTGGGCATCGGCATCGGAGGCAGAATTGATGTAGAAAAGGGAATTATTAATTGGGGCGTGAAGCCGGTTCCCCATTGGTTTGGGCTGAAAGTGAAGGAAATGACAGAAAACCGGTATCATGTTCCATGCGCAGTTGATAACGATGTAAAGGTGGCCGGGTACGGGGAGCAGTGGATGGGAGCTGCAAAAGGGCTGGACTCTTATGTTTGCATTACACTGGGAACCGGCGTTGGCGGGGCGGTATGTATCGACGGTAAAATGCTTCACGGAAAGCATTGGAGCGGCGGCGAAATAGGGCATTACATTTTATATCCCAATGGCAGGCCCTGTACCTGCGGCTTTCAGGGATGCGTGGAGCAGTATTTATCAGGGACGGCTCTGGTAAAAATTTATAATGACAGGGCTCCCGAAAAGGTAAAGACCGGGTATGAATTTTTTGAGCGTGTAAGGGAAAAGGAAGCGTTTGCTCTGGAAGTCTTAGATCAATTTGTGGAGAATTTGAGTGTCTTTTTGAATTCTCTGTGCAATACTTATGATCCTGAGAGGTTTATTATTGGGGGCGGATTGATTGATACAAAAGAATTTTGGTGGGATAAGCTTCTGAAAATCATGAGCAGTTCTCCCATCAACCAGGTCTATTCCCCGGAAATCGTTCCGGCGCTGCTGGGGAATAAAGCCGGATATTACGGTTCCGCATATATTGCGTTCCGGATGCTGAACAAAGAAGCGTAATCTTATAAAGGTGGGAAGCCTCCGGACCGGATGCTTCCCATTGTAAAAAGTTCTTTTTTTTATTGACAACGGGGATGTTTTTGTGGTATAAATAATAAGTACGTTTCAGATAGGGGATTGGTCAAATGGCATGACAGGGGTCTCCAAAACCCTTAGTGGGAGTTCGATTCTCTCATCCCCTGTAAGAGCGGGAATACCGGGATTTCGGTATTCCCGTTTTTTCATATCTTTAGGAAAGTTCTCCAGGCAGGATTCTGATTCATCTGTTGGAAAAGCTGAGTCCGGAAAAGGATGCCAGCTATTTTAATTTAATTAGTACTTGACATTGCATAGTAGTTGGTGTAATCTAATACCAGAGGAGGAGAAGGCATGAATCCACAGTTTAAAAAAGGGGTGCTGGAGCTGATCGTGCTGGAATCCGTGCGGAGAAAGGACATGTACGGATATGAGCTTGTGGAGGAGGTCTCCCGGGTGATTGACGTAAATGAGGGGACTATCTATCCGCTGCTGAAACGGCTGACCAACGAGCATTATTTTGAAACGTATCTGCGGGAATCTTCGGAAGGCCCGCCGAGGAAATATTACCACCTGACAGCAGCCGGGATTTTGTACCGGGATTCCCTGGCTGGGGAATGGGAAGAATTCCAGGCCAGGGTGGGCAGATTTTTGAAGGAGGGAACGAAGGAATGAATAAGGAAACTTTTTTGAGCGAACTGCGCGGATACCTTCAGATTCTGGAAGATCAGGAGCAGGAGGATATTCTGGAGGAATATGCCCAGCATATAGATATCAAGATTCAGAAAGGGCAGAGTGAGGAGGAAGCTATCCGCGATTTTGGGTCCGTGAAGGAGCTGGCGG
>ERZ779622.554-NODE-554-length-21058-cov-4.042803_pt1 | contig 21058 bp, 20 predicted proteins | sample MGYA00514188_ERZ779622 | MGnify/ENA primary metagenome ERZ779622 (study PRJEB29562, sample SAMEA4376702) | mouse gut metagenome | isolation source: Cecum | study: EMG produced TPA metagenomics assembly of the A DSS colitis mouse model was used to assess the... | reverse complement strand
TCACAGAACTTGCAGCAAACGATGCAGGAAATGGAGGAAACTTTCTTCTCCACACAAAAAACCAATGAACTGGCCAGCCAGCTTAATCTGCACTGTGAGCAGATTGAGGGAATCTTAAAAAGCGCAGGGGCTGTTTCCGATATTGAGGGTTTGTTACAGGGGATGAAAGCAGATACATCTGATATGATTGAGAGATCTGAAGTCAGTTTGAGGCAGGTAGAAACCGGACTGCAGCAGGTAATTGACGCCAACCGGCTGTTCGGTGAAATTGAGCGGAATATGCACAATATTCAAACACAGTGTCATATGGTTCTTAAGTACAGCGGCGAGGTGAGCGGCGAATTGCAGCAAATCAATGAACAAATCCGGGCAATCAGCCATTTCTTTGTAGAAACAGCATCCCATACATCTAAAGTGGCTGCACAGGTTCACGATAGGTCGGATGAGTCCAAAGAAATGATGCAAAAGCTGCGGAAGCTGAATGTGGAAACAAGCCTTTTGACAGTGAATGCGCTTGAGAACCTTGAAAAATAGGTAATTGCGGTTACTTCCAGGTCCTCTATCCTGGTTTTTTCATGGGAGGCTTCCCCAGCTGCCAAAAGGCAATCGCGCTTGCTGCGGCAACATTCAGCGAATCTACAACCGGATTCATGGGAATACATACTGTATAATCGCAGGCCGCAATCGTATCTTCTGCCAGCCCTTCTCCCTCGTTTCCCAGCACAACCGCCAGTTTTTCCGCCGCCGTCAAGCGCGGATCCGTAACGGAAAGGGAATCCGGCTTTAAAGCCATAGCCGCAGTGACAAACCCAAGCTCCCTAAGAAGCCCAATATCCGCAGGCGTCTGTCCGGGAAGCTCCCGCTCCAAAAAAGCCCAGGGAATTTGAAATACCGTTCCCATGCTAACCCTTACCGCCCTCCGGTACAGAGGGTTGCTGCATGCCGGTGTGAGCAGGACAGCGTCCATACTCAGAGCTGCCGCATTGCGGAAAATAGCTCCCACATTGGCCGGGTTCATCACATTTTCCAGCACGGCGATCCGGCTGGCCTTTGCGCAGACTGCTTTGACATCCGGAAGGACGGGACGCTGCATGGCGCACAAAGCGCCCCTTGTAAGCTTGAATCCCGTCAGCCGGGTCAGAACTTCAAAGTCAGCCGTGTAGACCGGGATCCCCTCACAGCGGGCAATGATCTCTTTTGCCTCGCCTTCTATATGCTTCCGCTCCAGAAGGAGAGATACCGGAAGATACCCGGCGTCAAGAGCCCGTTCAATTACCCGGGGACTTTCCGCGATAAAAAGCCCCTGTCCCGGAAGGTTCAAAAGCTGGTTTTCCGTGAGGCGTGCATAAATGTCCAATTCCGGCGCATGAAAGTCTGTAATTTCAATAATCTCCGGCATAGCTTCCTCCTCTGGATTTTTAGCTTTTATCTCCCGCCAAGCACCTCCCGCAGCACTTCCGTCAGCCGCACAAGCGTATCCGGGAAGAAAATTCCGTACTGCTCCGCTTTCTCCGTGCGGATCCGGATATCTCTTGGATGCTCTTTGAAAGCCTCCTGGTTAGCCGTCAGGCGGTCCGTGGAAATCCCGCAGGACTGAAGAAGCCGGAAGACTGTCTCGCACATATTAAAATTGTTCCCGGAGCCAAAGTTGTAGACACCTCCCGGAAGGGAAAAGGTCTGCTCCAGTTTCTCTGCCACAAGGCGTACATCCGTGATTCCCCGGAAATCACAGACCGGATAAACCATGGCCTGTCCCTGCCGCAGGGATTTTAGAAAGCCCATAAGAAAATTTCCATGCTCTTTCGGCGAAAGCTGCTCCCGGTCATACATCCAGCACAGACGGAGACACACGGTCTCCGGGCAGAGAGCCAGACAGCGCTCTTCCGCTTCCAGTTTCTGCCGTCCATATTCCCCGGCAGGCTGTACCGCCTCCTCCTCTCCGTGAGGTCCCGGTGCCTCGCTGCCAAAATAAATCTGATCCGAACTGCAGAAAATCAGTTTGCTTCCGGCCGCGGCGCAGGCCCGGGCCAGATGCTCCGTTCCCTGTACATTGATGCTCCGGGACTGGGCCGGATACTGCTGGCACCATCCCGTATCGGACACGGCCGCACAGTGAACGACAATCTGAGGCCGGTTTTTCTTAAGATAGCGCTGCACCCTGCCTTCGTCGCTTAAATCCAGTTTTTCATGGGAAGGAGTCAGAATCCGGTAGCGATCCGCATATTCCCGCACAATGCGGCTTCCCAGAAAACCCGAAGCTCCCGTCACCAGCATCCGCACCTTTTCCGTTTCCTTCCAAATCCACCGGAAAGCAAGCCAAGTCAGAACCGCACCCACAACCGCACATCCCAGATGGAAAAACAAATCGGGTATCTCCAGAATCTCAAACAGAGGATCCATAAACACAGAGTAGGCATTAAAACAGATGTGAAGAATAACGGGAGCCAGAAGCGTCTCATACCGCATACAGACATAGCCCAGGGCCATTCCCAGCAGAAACGCATAGGTTCCCTGCACCAGGTTTAAATGGGCAATTCCGAACATCAGGGCCTGAATCGCATTGACGATCCAAAATCCTGCTCCCGTGCGTTTCAGATATTCCATCGTCAGTCCCCGGAAGAACAATTCCTCTGCTATGGGACCGATAATCGCTACCACAATCACTGTAAGCAGGGTGAATTCCGAAATTCCGGCCTCCTCCATCAGCTCCGCATATTCCTCCATCTGCGCCGGATCCAAAAGATTCCAGAAATTTAAGACCACTTGAATGGCACACTGAAGGCCTACAGCCAGAGCCAGAATCTTTGCCGCAGATTTCCAGGAAAAGGACTTGATCCGCCTCATCTCCACCTGACGGTTTTTACGGAAAGCCAGCAGGTAGTACCATAATCCTGAAATCAGCAGACACATGAGATCAATCACCAGCATTACGCCCATGATGTCGTCCACGTAGGCCTGTCCTGCCGCCTCAGGTCCCTGGTTCAGGATCATTCCCACTGCAAATACAATCGAACCGAAAAACTGTGTTGCCAGCATTGCCAGCAGGGGAACCATCCCCATCAGATACCAGCCAACTTTTTTCACCGCATGTACCTCCAAATTGATATTTTTTAAATCGAAACGCCCAGCAGGATTCCAAATCCTGCGGCAATTCCATACAAAAGAAGTAAAATCTTAAAATTTTTCTTCATGGGACGGTTGGACCGGAAAAGTACCGCCAGGCCTACGCCGGCCCCCGCACTTAATCCTGCCACCGCAGAACCGAAGCTTAAGCCTCCGGCCAGATACAGCTCTGTAACCAGAACCGAGGAGGCACAGTTGGGAATCAATCCCAGAAGGGCTGCCAGAAACGGCTGCAGCAGGGTATCCCTCCCCAGTATCCGGGCCAGCTGCTCCACCCCCAGAAACTCCAGGACCAGATTCAGCACAAAGGTAAATCCCAAAAGATACACCGCCAGGCGCAGGGTATGCCAAAGAGCCGGCCGCCAGACGCCGCTGGTATTGCTGCAGCCGCAGCTTTTACACAAGTCCCCGATGTGTTTCTCTTCTTTGGGGTTCCGGCTAAAAAAGTCCAGAATATATCCGGCAGCAATTCCAAGCATCACCTTCGCCAGCAGCAGAGGAAAAATAGTGCCGGCGCTTCCCGGATGCCCCAGAAGAATCAGCACCGCCTCATCGGAGGTGGAGAGAAACACGGCCAGCAAAGTTCCCAGACTTATAAGCCCTCCGGAATACAAATTAGCGGCAGCCACGGAAAATCCGCACTGGGGAATGCAGCCAAAGACCGCCCCTGCCGCCGGGCCAAACCGTCCCACCCTGGAGAGCAGACGGCTGGCTGCACGGCCGGAATAATGCTCCATGGCCTCTATCACCAGAAAAGCAGCCAATAAAAAGGGAAGGGTTCTCGCTGTATCCAGAACCGCATCCAAAAACGCATCTATTATCATAAAACACCTCAAAATCCGCAGCCAGCACAAAAGAATCGGATAGCCCGGGAATTTCCCGCAATAAAAACTGCGGTATCTTATAGATATACCATTTTTTGCAGGAATTGGCAACTTCGTTAAAAAATTATCGTTTTCCTGTTGCATTTCCGAAAAAATCTGTTATAATGAGCCCTGGAAGTAAAGTAGGAATCCATGCGTCAAGTGTTCGCCGGCTGGGGAGTTGCCGCGAAACGAAAAGACGGAGCGTCTGCACATCCGTCTTACGATATGGGATCCGCACCCGTTGCTGCCGCAGATGAGTACATCTCATGTGTGGAGGAACGATAACACAACAGGAGGTGTATTTTTTATGCAGTTTTGTTCCAAAGAAGCATTCCGGCTGCGCGCGCAGCTTCAGGATATGCGAAACATCCAAAGTATCTGCCTGGGCGGGCTTTTTGTGGCCGCCTACGTGGTTCTGTCTCTTTTCAACATCCGTTTTTCCGAATTTCTGGAATTCCGGCTGGCCTTTCTTGCCCTGTCGGCCGCCGCGTTTTACGGCGGTCCTGTCATGGGAATGACTGTAGGTATCGCCGGCGACGTGATCAGCTACTTCGTCATGCCCCAGTCTGCCCCCTTTTTTCCGGGCTTTACCTTGACTTATGCTGTCCTAGGCTTCCTTTTCGGACTGATTCTCTACCGCTCCCGCATTACGCCCCTGCGGGCCTTCGCGGCCGGGCTTGCAGAATTTTTCATTTCCTGCACCCTGACCACATTCTGGCTCCACCTGATGTACGGCATGGACTGGAAATACCTTCTGACCATCCGCATCGTCAAAAATGCCATTTCCCTGGGCGTCTATTCCGTTTTGCTCTTTGTATTCCTCTCTGCCTTTTCCAGGATTCTGGCCTCCGGCCGGATGTCCGGAAAAGCCGCGGGACAGGTTCCCCGGTAACGGAATGCCCTCTTTACAGGCCGCAGGCCAGCCCTTTCAGCGTAGAGATGGAGAGATCGCCCACTACGGCCAGATCTTCCGCCTGGTAAGCATAGGGGAAGTTATCCTCAAAGAGGATCTGGGAGGAGGGAGGAAATTCATCGTCCCCCTCCCAGAGGATAAAGCGCACATGCAGGCCGTTGATAAATTCAAATTCATAAGCCGCATCCCCCATGGAAATTTTTTCAGCTCCCATTTTTTCCATGGCTGCGCAAAAAGCGTCAATTTTAAATCCAAATCCGAATTTTAAGCGTGCAAGACAGCGCCCTTCAAACTGCCGGAAATATACTTCCCCCCAGGGAACCTCCCGATAGGTCAAGTATTTTCCGGCACTTTTTACCATCTGGCCGGAGATCAGGAACCGCAGCACAATGATCTTTGCGGCCGCCTGGGACAGGAGAAGGAAGACGCCCTCCTGTCCTTCTTCTTCCTTGTGCACATCAAATTCCGGGAAGTCTACCAGGTAGGAATACACCAGCAGACGGATGTGAAACTGCCTGTTCTTTGGATCGTAGGCCACGCCGCAGCGCAGCGCCGCCTCTTCCGGATCCAGTTTCCGGTATTCCTCCAGATAATGCTCCAGGGGAATCCGCTCTTTGTTGTCTTTTTCGTACGGAAATTCCATTGCTTTCTGCACCTCCTCTACTGCTCTACCGAGGGGAACAGGGAACTGTCCGTGTGAGGCAAAAAGCAGCAGGCTACACACTCGTCCATATAGCCAGGCTCTGTGGAAAGCTCCAGATAAGTCATATTCTGGGCCAGCTCGTAAACTTTGCGCTCCGCCTTGGTGGAAAGCAGCATGGCATAAGCCCCGGACAAGGAGGAGTTGCCGATATAGTGGTAGCATTCCACCGGAATATCCGGGAACATTCCGATGTTGACGGCATTCTGCATATTGATGCCGCTGCCGATTCCCCCTGCCACATACACTTGCTCAATCATGCTGATATCGAAATCCAGAGTTCCCAGCATGGTGCGGATGGCAGAGAAAATAGCTCCTTTGGCACGGATAAAGTTGTCGATGTCCACTTCCGTGATCTCCACGTCCTTCACGGAACCGGAATCCTCTTCAAAGGCCAGTACATAGCTGCCCATGCCGTAGGCGTCCCGCTTCACCCGGCGGCCCTCCCGGATGAATTTTCCTTTGGGGCTGATAATCTTACAGCGGAACAGCTCCGCAATCACGTCTATAATACCGGAACCGCACAGGCCGATGGGTTTCTCTCCCGCCTCACCGATAATGGCAAAGGACGGCTCCATGGTTTCCGCGTCAATGGTGCAGGCTTCGATGGCCCCGTCCGTAGCCCGCATGCCGCAGCTGATATCTCCGCCCTCAAAGGCCGGCCCTGCGGAGCAGGCACAGCTCATCATAAAGTCGGAATTTCCGAATACCAGCTCCCCGTTGGTTCCCAGATCGATAAAGAGGGAGAACTGGGGCTGGTTCCAGAGCATGCTTACCAGGGTTCCCGCAGTAATATCCCCTCCCACATAACTGCCGATGTTGGGAGCCATAATAATATGGGCGTCGGGATGCACCTTCAAATTAATATCCGACGCATAGAAAGAATTGGTCTTAAAAAATGCCGGAATATACGGTTCCATACGCAGAGGATCCGCATTGATCCCCATAAGCAGATGGTTCATAGTGGTATTTCCCGCAATGGCCAGACGGTAAATATGCCTGGGGCTGATGCCCGCGGAACGGCACATCTGCTGGATCATGGGATTTAACGTCTCTGCCACAATGGCATCCTGAAGCCGGGTCCGTCCTCCCTGCTTGGTGGATTCGATAATGCGGTTGATGACATCCGCACCGTAGCGGATCTGTCCGTTTCCGGTGGAGGCTTTGGCCAGAATCCGTCCGTCCAGCATGTCCACCACTACGGCGGACACTGTGGTGGTTCCGATATCGACGGCCAGGCCTCCTACCACCAGATCTTCATTTTTGCCGTAAATATCGTACACGAACACATGGCGCTTTCCCTGCCCGATGACACACTGAATCTCGAAATTACTCCCGCGCAGCACATTGGGCAGCTTGCGCAGGGAGGAATACGGAATACGGATGTACTGGATTCCGGTCTTCTCCTGCAGCGCCCGTATCACCCGCTCAATGTCCGGCATGGTATCGTCAAGGCTCGGGGGATCCATCTGAATCCGCACCACGTGAATGTTGTTGTGAAGCGGCAGATCCGCTTCCTCAATCTTCCGTTTGGACTCATCAAAGATGGCCACTTCCTCCGGAGAACTCAAATCCGCTACCTTCATGCGGCTCCGGTAGGCGGAAGCAATGTCCGGCACCAATACCTCCACATCCCCGGCCACAGAGCTCACGCAGGCCAGACGCCACCCTTCCTCATATTCACTGTCGCTGATATGGCGGGTTTTCTTGGAATCCAGTTTTCCTTTTAAAAACTTCACTTTACATTTTCCACAGGATGCGTTGCCGGAGCAGGGCGCGTCAATCACCACGTTAGACTTTCTTGCAGTCTCCAGCAGGTTCTCTCCCAAAACCGTGGAGACCGTCACTTTCTCACCGTTCTCGAATTGAAATACTACATTTGCCATTCCAAACTTCCTCCTGGTATCTCTTTGTTAGAATTATAACATAGTCGTTGGGATTCGTCCACGCATTTCCAATTTGGATTTTTCTGCGCTTTTGTCAATTTCATTCTCTTTTTGTTGAATTTTGTTATTTTATCTGAATTTTTATTTTAAATAAAATAAATTATAATATAATATCAATTTATTTTTCATAATTTTGTAATATATTTGGGATATACTTAGAAAAAGGAAAACAACAAGAGAGAAATGAGGTGTGTCTATGAAAAAATTTTCCCTGCGGTGCAGCGCTTTCCTGCTGGCTGCAATCCTCTTCCTCCCGCCGGTCATGCCGGACGTGAAGGCGGCCGGAAAACCGGATACCGCTGCCGTCCCCGCATCGTTTCCCGTCCCGGAAATCCGCAGCCCCAGGCTTGCCTATACAGAGCTTGCGGTTCGGGAAAAGTCCTTGCTGGATGAAGCTCTCTGCGATTTCGTATCGGAAGATGTGGTCTGCCTGATGGATGCAGGCATCGACTACACCATCAGCGAATGGGTAGAAAAATCCACACACACTTACCTCTTTTTTGATAAAGACCTTCCTGACGGAACCCTTTACACGGCCTGCGGATATGCCAGAACCGCAAACGGCGGGTACGTCTATTTCGAGCTCTCCTCCCCGGAAAAGCTGACGGAGGAGACGGTAAATTTTCAGGTGAAGCAGGCTTTTAGCGGCCCCTGGAATTTTGAAACCCGAAGCTGTTAACATTCATTTCTTTGGTAGTTTACTTGATCGCCAGAACGCCCGGACAACCGGGCGTTCTGGCGTTTTGGCATCTTTCTATTCTCCTTTCAGACACCTGATTACAAAAGTTCCAGCAGCGCTTCCACATTCTCCCGGCTGGTGGCCCAGCTTGTAGCCAGCCGGACAACGGTGTGATTTTCATCCAGCTTTTCCCAGACACTTACCACAGCTTTTTTCTGCAGCCCGGCCAGAGCCTCGTTTTCCATAATCAGGAACTGCTGATTGGTCGGCGACTCCAAGTAGAACCGGCATCCTTTTTTGTGCAGTCCCTCTTTTAAGAGCTCCGCCATCTCGATGGCGTGGCGGCTGATTTCCAGATAGAAGTCATCCGTAAAAAGCGTGTCAAACTGTATTCCCAAAAGCCGCCCTTTTGCAAGCAGCGCACCGTGCTGTTTGACCCTGGTAAGAAAATATTTCGGCATATTGTTTTTGGTAAACACCACTGCCTCCCCGCAAAGAGCTCCTACCTTGGTGCCTCCGATATAAAAAACGTCGCAGTACCTGGCAATCTGAGGCAGGGAAACGTCCGTATTCCGGCTTGCCAGGCCGTATCCCAGGCGGGCCCCGTCCAGATACAGGGGAATCCGGAATTCTCTGCAGATTCCGGAAAGCTCCGCCAGTTCCCGGCATGTATAAAGGGTTCCGTACTCCGTAGGATGGGAAATGTAAACCATTCCCGGAAACACCATATGATCGTGATTTTCATCCTGCCAAAAGCCCTCAAGAAAAGCCTTCAGATCTCCGGCGCTTATCTTCCCCTCATGCTGAGGCAGCTCCAGGACCTTGTGCCCGTGATATTCTATAGCTCCCGCCTCGTGGAGGCTTACATGACCCGTCCGGGCAGCTGCCACGCCCTCATAAGGCTGCAGCATCGTATCAATCACCACCATATTGGTCTGAGTTCCGCCCATGAGAAAGAATACCTCCGCCTGGGGGCAGCCGCATGCTTTGCGTATTTTTTCCTTCGCAGACCGGCAATAAGCATCGCTGCCATAGCCGGGCAGCTGCTCCAGATTGGTTTCCGTCAGGCGCTGCAGAATCCTTCCGTGAGCTCCTTCCGTGTAATCGCTTTCAAAAGATAACATTTTACCGCCCTCCTATTGTATTCCAAAATGCCGCAGGGCATTGCTGATTCCCCCGGCATCCACGTCATCCGTCACATAATCAGCGCAGGCTTTTACAAAAGGCTCCGCATTTCCCATGGCCACGCCGGTTCCGGCAAATTTCAGCATTTCCATATCATTTTCCCCGTCCCCGAAGGCGATAATTTCTTCCGGCGCAATTCCATAGCGGGAAAGAATCTGCTGCATTCCCACCACCTTGCCGCCTTCCTTCGCAATAATATCTGTGCCGAAATCACTCCACCAGGTCATTTTGCAATGAGGCATCCGGCGCATCACCTGGCTGACCTCCTTCTCTTTGGCAAACACATTGACCAGATAAACCTCACTCCCCCTGTATCTGTCTATCTTGGGAAGCTGAGAAGAAATGGCTGACTGAGCCCTGCGCACCCTCTCGTCAATAAAATTAATATAAATCCTTTCTTTCTCCACAAAAGCAATAGGCAGCTCCCGCTGTTCAAACAAAGGAAGAATCTGCCGTATATCTGCCGGATCAATCTCATAACCGGACAATGCTTTCCGGTCTCCGTCCAGACAGAGCTGTCCGTTCAGCAGCACATAGCCGTCAAATTTCAAATCCCGCACCGGCAGATCCGAAAGCTCCAGGATATGCCTCCCGGTGGAAGTGAAAACCAGCACGCCCTTCGCCCGCAGCATTTCCAGTGCCTCCCGGGTATCCTTGGGAACGCTGCCGCTCCTGTGGGACAAAAGCGTGCCGTCCACATCAAAAAAAGCCGCTTTTAGTTTCATATGTAAGATGCTCCTTCTAAAGTTTTGCCCTCCTGCCTTTACAGCACAATTTCCATCCCCGTATAAAGCTGCACCACAGCATCCCCCAGCTCTTCCCTTAATATGTCAAAGGCTTTCTGCCCTGTGCAGTGGCCCGTGTAGAGCCTCTGAATCCCGGTTTCCCGGATACGGCCTGCCAAAGCGCGCACCTCTTCCGCCGGGGTCTTAAAAAGATGAAAGCCTCCAACCATGGCATAGATAGAAGTTCCGGGACAGGCTTCCTGAACTTCCCGGATAATGTTGTCTACCCCTCCGTGCGAACAACTGCTGAAAATCACAAGTCCCTGATCCGTTTCAAATACCAGGCTCTGCTCATGGGAAAAAGAATCCGGCACCAGCTTTCTCCCCTGCCTCCGGTAGAGGTTTACACTCCTGGCAATCTTCTCCAGCCCTTCCGTATGATGGGGAATCAGACGGATGCCAGGAAAGATCTCTTTATCGCCGGACACATACCGGATCCGCTGGTGATATTTTTTCAGGAATCCCCTGTGAATCCCAATGTATTTGTGAAACCAGCCCTTCTTTCCGTAGCAGTCTTCCCTGCAGCTCTCCTGCAGGTAAAACACTGCCTTTTGGTTTCTCTCAAAAAAAGCGCCCATGCCGTCCGCATGGTCATAATGGGCATGGGACAAAACGCCAAACTCCACTTGTTCTATGGGAATCCCGCAGGCATCCGCATTTTTCAGGAACCGGCCGGATGCTCCCGTATCCAGAAGAATTTTACGTCCCTCATATTCCAGATACAAGGACAGGCCCCACTCCGGCTCCAAATCGCTTTTTGTGAGATTGTCCGCCAAAACTTTTGCAATCATAATACGTTCTTCCTTTCCTGTCCGCTCCCATCCTCCGGACGGAGAAACGCCATCACCGCAGTGTTAAACTTTTCGGGATTTTTGTTGGCAATAAAGTGATCTCCAGGGAGAAGTACCAGCCTGGAACCTGCAATCCCGCGCTTTATTTCCTCCGTGTGGGAGCCGCGGATCATATCCCTGGTACCCGCAATTACAAGGGTCCTGGCCTGCACTTTTTTTAAATCCTGCGGTGACAGTTCCGGCTCCAGGACCATCAAGCCTAAAAGCTCTTGATTTCTTTTCGCTTTTGCACTTTTGGAGGCAAAGAGGCCGGCTATGCGAAAGCCCAGAACAATGGGTATCTGAATCTGGGGCTTCACCCCGCCCGGATTTAAATTGGCTCCGTTCAAAACCAGATTGCGGACATATTCCGGATATTTCATGGCAAAAAGCAGCGCTATATATCCGCTGTCTTCCCCGTTTCCGTGGAGCAGAACCAGAGGAAAGCCGCAGCCGTCCTCTTCATAGTAGCGCTTAATATCCACACGTTCCTTTCCTCCTCTTCTCCTGCTTGGCATCCTTATTTCCGCTTCCTGTTCTCTAATTCTGCTCCAGAATCTGTTCTTCCAGAATCAAGGGAAAACGCGCCAAAGCCTTCCCTTCCAGATTTTCCTTTTGCATAGAAACCCCGGTGATCTGATGATTGTCGTAAGTCGTATAATAGTAAATACCCTTGTCTGCATTGCAGCAAGAAGTATAAATGGTAATCTCACAGGATCCGTTTTCCAGAAGGCAGCAGCCTCTCTGCTGATCTACGGAATTGAGAATATGGAAAAACTGGCTGACACTTTCTTTCTCCCCTTCCCCGGATATGGAATTCATCCGTACAAAGGCCGCCCGCACAAACCGGGACTGGGAGGTCAAATCACCCGGAAGTCCCAGTGCCCCCATTCCGCGGCTGTATGGCTTTCCTTCCATTCCCGGTGCAAAGCCCATCTTTGCCGGACCGGCAGACAGGTTCCCATGACTTTCCAGGGAGAAAAGCTGGGTCTCAAAAGGGGGATTGTTCGTGAGAACCCCCACCGGGTTTTCATAGAGCCGAAGTCCCTCCTTAAGGGGCTCTACCACCACCGAGCGCTCCCGATCCGAAATCATCCAGTGGAGCTGGGCCAAGGGGTATTTTCCGCGAAACGAAACCTTCAAAAGATTGGCCTTTTCCACCAATGCACAGGCTTCTTCCACCGTGGCGCACCGGCTTAAAATCCAGGAAATCCACTCATACTGGGCAAGATTGTCCTTCCCCTCCTTCCGGTCATGATAGACCGCATTTCCCACAAAATTCAGGCCTGCCATACACAGGCCCTTCTCGTTCACAGCATCATAATACAAGGGATACCCATCCTCCACATGGGCCATGCCAATCATCCCATAATGAGTCTCCAGGATCCCCTTTTCCAGAAATGGAAAGGGAAAATTACGGGGTGTAACCACCACCTCTTCCCCGTAAGAAAAATCATAATCCAGCGTGCGCCCAAAGTAAAAATCCCTGGTCTGGTACGTGGCTGCCGTACACATAGAAACACTCCTTTCCGTCGTCATTCTACTGTATACTTTTCCGCAAAACCTGTATTTCCATTCGTACCGGCCATCCCTTCTTCATGTTTCCTTTCGCGTTCCTTTCTTATTCGAACCCCGGCGTATAATTCATCAATTCCCGGACGGCTATATCAGGATATGTCTCACAGCTGGTTTCCAGATACAGCTTTAATGTCTCTACATAAAAAACCGTTTCCTCCGATCCGGCCTCAGGATGGCGGATAAGCTCCGCAATCTCATCTGCATATTCCCGGGAAACTTCCTGCTCAAGGCGGTATTTTTCCAGATACAGTTCACTGGCTATAAGAATGTTTTCCTGCTCTTCCCTGTCCGCCTCCAAGTACATCGCTCCGGTATAATCCAGATACTTTGTATATTCAAAGAGATCTACTTCTCCCTCGTAGGCACCCGAAAGATTCTGTCCGAAATTCCGATCCATGGTTTCTTTTAAGCTCAGTCCATAGGTATCCGCCTGAGTAAAGAAAATATCTGCCATGGCCTGGGCGTCCTCGGGGTGTTCCTCCGCATACTCAACGCCATCCCGGATCTCCTCATTGGTAAGGGCATTTCCCGTGGCTTCCTGGCAAAGCGCCGTATATAAAAGAGCTGCAGTGGCCGCATGGAGCTTTTCTTCCTCCCCGGCAGCCTCATAATCCCCGGCATGCCAGTTCAGATAAGGATCATAAATGCGGTTGATAATCACATCCAATGACTCCGGTTCCTGATCGGGATCACACCTTCCTTCGGACACCGGCAATTCTGTGACAGGTATCTTCCCTTCGAGGACTACAACCGGTTCGCTTGCATAGGAGGTTTCCTTTCCCTCTCCCGGCCGTTCAGAAAAAATCCATAAATTCCAGGATTTCTTATAGGAATCTGGAAGCTGCACCGTGACAGTCCCTTCCGTTTGGGAACTGATTTCAGCTAAAGGCCCGTAATACCGGAGCGTTTCTTCTCCATCCGTCACCATGGCAGAAAGATACTGGCCCGGTCCAGCAGAAGCATTGCGATAGCTTACGGTGCAGACATCCTCATCCAGCTCCACAGCCTCAATCTCCACATGCTGAGCCGCAGACGAGAGGACGGGAACCCATTCACCTGATCGCTCTCCCTCCATCCGGGTATCCGAAAGAACGGAAGATGGACTAAACTTTTCTGCGGCTGCCGCATCCCTAAGGAACACTAGGCAGTCCGGATCCAAATAAAAGGCAGGACGCAGGGCTTTATCCAGATATGCCCCAATCCGGTCCTCCATCTCCATCACCGCGCCGCCGGAGGCTACATAGAGATAATGCACGCTGTTTTCCGGGAGCAGCCACCAATCTTTGTCATAACTTCTCTGTACATAATCATCGGCAGAAAAACCATAGGATTCTGAGATGGCATCCTCATACTCAAGAAGGAAAATTTTATCCTTAGGCATCGTCTGGGAGCTGTCCTGAAAGATACACAGCATGGCGTCCCGCTCTTCCGGCGTAAAGGCGGAAGCATAAAAATCAGCATTCAGATACTCACGAATCGGGCTGTTGTCCCAGCTGGGGTTTTCCTCCAGATCTTCCAATTTCTCTAATGCAAAGTTCATCCCGCCCCACTCTTCCTGATACTCCTCCGGAATATGATCTGCCAGAAGAAATATCTCTTCATATCTCTGAAGAATGCGCCATTTGATCCCCCCGTACCAAAGGTAATCGCCGTTCCATTCCTTCTTTTTCTTATAAGAAGGCCGGTTCACCTCCTCCGTGCCCAAGGAAAAAGCACGGGCTTTGGGGGAACAGCCGGATAAAAAGCAGAATAAAAAAAACAAAAACACCAATGTCATCATTCTGGAGAAAACTTGTCTCTTTTTCAGAAAATGTTCTTTTTTTCTAGTGAATTTGTCCATCGCACAGTCTCCCCCTGTAATCTCGACAATTTTTCTTATTGTATCATTGTTCCGCAGAAATTGCCAGAATGTTTTCTATGTCATGGAAACCGTTGCGCTTATTTATAGTCCACGCTTCACTGTCTCACTTCCAAGGCCGGGCCTTTCCCGTCCACCCCTTCTTCTTCCAATATTCCACATCGGCTTCGTTCCATCCCCGCTTCTGCATCTGGCGCATCATTCCAAAAAACAGCCAGGTTTTAAAAGAAGGCCGGATCTTCCCTTCATTCCGTGTAATCCTCCATGCCAGTTCCGAAATCTTCTTCTCAATCTGCTTTTTCTTCCGGTCGCTGACCCGGCTCCAAGACACTGCCGCAACCCCGGTTCCGTAACGGTAAATCTTAGGAACTCCCCAGAAAAACAGACTGTCTGCCATATCCCGGTTGGTGCTTTTCATACCGCCCCCTGCAGCTGTGGAGATGCAGACTGCCTGCTTGCCAAACATCCGCTCCTCCGGCCGGTGGACCATCCAGCGGTAGCCGTAGTGATCCAGAAAGGCTTTCATAGCCCCTGTCACATGGTAGACATAGACCGGACTGGCCAGTATAATTACATCCGCTTCATCCAAAGCGCGGGTAATAGGTTTCAGCATTTCATAATGAGGACAGAGGGCCTCTGATTTCTCGAAGCAGGAAGTGCAGCCTGTGCAGAAAGCCCCAAAATCCCTGGGCAGGAAAAATTCTGTAAGCTCTCCTTTAAGCTTTTCCGCCAGCATCCTGGCTATATGATAGGTCGAGCCCTTATGGCTCTGTCCATGGATTATTGTAATCTTCATTTTTCTCATTCCCTTACTTGTTCTGTCAAACTACCGTATATCCGGCCCTCTCAAGAACTTCCAGCGCCTTCTCGTACTGTTCTTTTTTCACCAGCACATAATCCGTACGGTAGGTGGATATCACAAAAATTCCAATCTTTTCCTTGGCCAGCAGGGAGGAAATCCCGGCTAGAATCCCAATCAGGGAAAAATCCAGTTCCCCCTGAATCCGAAAGGCCCGCCAGCCCTCCTCCCGCTTTAAGGTATGTTCCGGTACATCCTCTGTCCGGCAAACTAAAGAAATCTCCTCATCGGTCTTTGCCCAAAAGCAGTATTCCAGTTCCAGATCTATGCCGGAAACATCCAAAAGTCTGCAGACGGTAAACTCGCCCCCGATCCTCTTTAACTCCATAATTCATTCCTCTTATAATCGCTGCAGGCCTTCTTCAATAACAAATCCCGGAACCCTGCCTCCGTAGGAGGGAACGGCGACAACACAGACATCTTCCTCCTGAAATTCATATGCGGAAAATCTACACTGCGATCGCACAGATCTATTCCGATACTTTCCTCACAAAACGATCTCATAAACAAACTGCAGACCTTTTCCGTCCCTCCCGTGGGACTAAATGCAAGATAATAAACAGACATGGCAGACTCCTTTCGCTTTTTCTTTTCTTCATTCATTGTAGCATAGGGGGAAAATCCATGCAAGATTCACCGGACAGACCTAATAAAAGCGGCACAAAAAAGAACCGCTGCAGCATTCGCCAATAGCTTATGCTGCAACGGTTCCCTCTCATTTCATCTTCAAACAGGACAGCCTGCTCTTTACATAATCGGATCCAGACCCAGAACCGGATGGCTCTTCTCGTTCAGGAAGGCCATCAATGTTTCTTCATCCGTAGCGATGGTCTCATCCGCAATCATATCGCAGAAATTATCAATGCCGTATTTCTCTTTGGCAGACTTGTTCAAACGCTCCGCCACATCATCTTTGAGCTCCTTGGGCATCCAGACAATACGCTCAAAGCCGCCTTCTGCACTCATGAACTTCTTGGATGCAATGAAATGCCTTCCGTGTCCCATAAAACCCGGAGTCTGTACGCCGCCGCCCGTCATAGAAGCCAGCTCGCCGAAGGTCATACCCAGAGGAGTCATGCCGGCATACTCGCGGTTGGCAATGATCACGCCGTTGGAGAAGGGCTCGATGCCGCAGATACACTCAAAACATCCACAGGAGGTCATGGGATCTTCCATAATAGAGTACAAAGTCACCTTGGAAAGCGCTCCCTGGGTAGCCTGCTCTACCATACGGTTTACATCCGGGTACACACCCTTTAACTCATCCTCGCAGCCTTCTTTGGAGATGGGCTGGCAGGGCCCGGTGGGGGTCAGCTCCTTGGTAGCCTTGGCATCCAGCCAGGACACTGCTCCGCAAAGGCCCAGTCTCTCCGGTGTCACCACACAGCAGTGGGAGGGCGCAAAGGACTGGCACAGGGTACAGGTATAGAATACGTCTACGCTCTCGTCCGTCAGGGATTCCAGCCGCTGATCTCTGGAAGCATAGGCCGGCATGGCTGTCTGATCCAGAATTTCCTGTACTTTGGCCGCATCCGTAATCATGGTAATCTGGCATTTATCCACAACAATATCAAACTCGTCCATAATCATGGCATAGAGAACTTCTGCAAAATGGGTCAGGCGAAGGCCTTTCTCGAAGGCTTCCTTGCCGATACGCACGCGGATCTGGTTCCTCTGCCCGGTGTGCATAACGCCTTCCATATAGTTAAACCAGGCATGGATTTTACGCTCGATAACGGACTCGAAATCCGCCTGCATCTTAGCCCCGGCCACCTCTACGAAAGTAGCCAGCGCATAGGTCTGTCCGGCCTCCAGCTCATCCAAATCGCCGCCCACAATGGTAATCTTGTGATCCTCAATCTCTCCCTCTGCCCGGGTCTGCACCAGCTCGCAGGTGGGCTGCTTATGGGAGCTGAACTCTACCTGCATATCACCCTTACGGATTATCTCGCCCTCAAATGCGGAGGCAAAGGCAACCGGAATCGGCAGCTCTTTTACTTTAATCTTAATGCTGCGCAGTTCCAGAGATTTCTTTACGGTCATGGCATGATCCGTTACGGATTCCAGTGCGCCGGGAACCTGATTCTCTCCCAGATCCACGTCTACAACCACCGGGAATCCCAACGCGATGGCGCCTGCGCCCGCAGATACCACCACTTCGTTCAAAGCGCCGAAGGTATTTACAAAGGCCGGCACTCTCTCTTTGGTATAAGTCAAAAGCCCCGGCAGATCGCCCGGCGTCACATTTCCGAAGATCAGGGCCGCACGGATAGCAACCGTCACCACATGAATCACGGAAGTCACATCGTGTCCCAGGGGAACAACACGGAAGTCCAGGCCAATCTTCACACCGCCCTCTACACACTGCTCGATCACGTCGCCAATCAGGAAGGTCATGATGCCCTTGCTCTGATAATCTTTTACCACACTTACTACATTCTCTGCCTCATCCGCTTTGCCCAGCACAACGGCCACGCCCGGAATATCTCCTGTTACCAGAGGCACGCCAAGAGAACGGATGATGGGATCGGGAACAAAGCCGATTCCGCTGTCCTCTGCGTAAGGATCTGCGCTCTCCACATATTTCAGCGCCTCAATAATCTCAGCGCCTACCGCTGTGGCAAGTCCCGCATTCAAAGCCTCTCCCAAATCTTCCTTATTGGTAATCAGGCTTTTGAGCACGCCCACGCAGGCGGGCAGATCGCCCAGCTTGCTCACCTTAACGCCTGTAGCCGCATAGATGGTGGGCAGGAAATACGCCGTATCCGGCATAGCTACCTTCTTGTCCTCCCCATGCTTTGCAATGGCCTCGTTCACTGCATTCTCCGTAAGGCCTGCAACCGCATTGGAGCCGCCGTAAATCAAATCTGTCAATACGCTCATAGTAATTTCCCTCCTTGGGTTTTGGGTATCAATAACCTATATATGGTATAAATTTTATCACTTCTGTATAGGGAAGGCAATATCCCCCGGGAGGGGTTTTGTCTAAAATGACCACAAAAAAACGACAGCCGCTCCTTTTCCAAAGAGCCGCCGCCGTCTTCGTCTATGTATTAGATTTCCAGATAGGAATCTGCATACAGATTGTTGTTCTTAATGATATCGCAGGACTTGATGGTCTCCATCAGACGCAGATCGTTGGGGTTCACGATAGCGGAGGTCAGGCCGTTCATCATTGCCATGGCAACCATCGCGGAGTCCATAATCGGACGGATATGCTTGGGCATACCGTTGGAGTTGTTGGAGAGCCCGCCGGTGCTCTGCATACCCATATCGGAGATCATCTTAATGAACTCCAGAATCTGCATCTGCTTATCCTGCATGCCCTTGATTACCAGGAACAGCGGATCGAACCACATATCCTCTTCTACAGCCATGCCGTGCTCCATGCCGCGCTCCATCATGGTCTGCATATACATCATACGCTCGTCATTATCCTTTGCAATTCCCTCGCCGTTGCACAGCGCAATAACGATAGCGTCATTGGCAGCCGCCAGATCGATGTACTCAATTCTGCCTGCCGCGTCCGCAGAGTTTACGATGGGTTTTCCCTTGTCGCGCTTATATACGGAAATTCCAGCCTCAATGGCTGCCACATTGGAAGTGTCCAGAGCCAGCGGAACATTGTCAAAGTTGCTCTGCAAAAGCTCTACGGCCCACTTCATCAGCTCCGGTCCGTCATTCTCTGCCGGTCCGATATTGACATCCAGATAGGTTGCGCCTGCATCCAGCTGCTGTTTTGCACGCTTTAAAATAGGCTCCGGATCCCGCTCCGTAAAGGCCTTGTTTACAGCGGGCGCTGTGGTGGAAAGTCTCTCACCAATGGTAATAAATTTTGCCATGATTGTTCTCCTTTATTCATATTCGTCCAGACTTGCTGAACTGTTTGATCTAGATTTCTCCGTTTGCCTGCATGTCCTTTAAGAACTTCACCAGCTGAACGGCCTCGTTGGGAGCCACGATCACTTCCCAGCCGGGGAGCTTCGCTTCAATATCGCCCTTCAGAACGGCTACCTTTCCGGGGATAATCAGCTTTCTGGATTTCACCTTCGGCTCCACATTCTCAATGATGAACTTAGACACGGAGGTGGAGGAAAGCTTGCCGGCCGCCCATGCGGTCAGTACGGAAAGTCCGCCTGCGTCGCTGATGATCAGGTTGCAGGGAACGCCGGAACGCTCCAGCTCGCCGGATACCACGAAATAAGTAAGGGCAAAGTCTACGGTGGTCAGGCATACGGAGTTCTCGTCTCCGCCGTTCAGGGCGTAGATGCCCGGCTCTACCTTCATGGGTTTCTGCGGATCGGTAAATACATTCTGGCGCAGGCCGTAAAGCGGGAGTGCCTGTGCATAATTCATGCTCTCCATCACAATAATGGAACCGTATTTTACAGTAAACAGGGAAGCCAGAGCCGCCTGCATAGCTGCATCATTGGGAGCCAGCTTGCCCACATTCACGATAGCCGGATACCCGAAAGTACGATCCGTATTCTTCAGGGCCGCACGGCGGATCTGAACTGCAGTTGCGAAGGCATCCTTAACAGATGCTGTCCCTACGTTCAGCACCAGGTTCTTGTTGCCCAGCTTCTCAATCGCTGCAACGGTATCATAGAGCTCATTGATATCCGCACCGCGAACACCCAGAACTACACCGGCCTCTGCTGCCAGCTTGCTCATAGCCTCATAATTGGAAGCATCCGCACCGTCCAGTACCGGTTTGCTGTCCTTGCATACATCCAGGGCTGCCTTTGCCACATCTACGTTGGTGCAGCCGAGAACCAGGGTCTTGCCGCTGCCTGCCGCTGCTTTCACAAACTCTGCGTACCCCTCCGGCGTGCAGTCGCCGCAGTAATCCAGATACAGCATCTCCACGTGCATGCGCTCGCCGATACGGTCGTAATCTACAAGCTTTGCCGCCTCAAACTTGGCTTCCATATTTTCCTCACAGCAGGAAACGGAAACCGCATAGCGGGGCTTGCTCACGAAAGTCTTCTCATGACGGAAAAGAACAGTCTCACCGCCCAGCGTATATTCCCCGTCGCCGGTTCCCACTTTGATCGTCTTCATGGGCGGAGCTGTTGCCTCAGAAAGGGTTGCCAGCGCATCCTCGGACATATGGGGACACTTGCTGATATCTACGGCACCCTGGGCCACCTTCATGGAAAACGCCATACAGGTGGGGCTGCCGCACTCTTTACAGTTTGTCTTCGGTGTTAATTTAAAAATATCTAAGCCTTTCAATGCCATGGTAATTTCTCCTCCTTCCCTCGATTAAACCAGTTCTTTGATTAATTTCGAAATCGTCGCAACCGATGTGGGATGTTTCAAAATTACCGCATTGGATCCAGACGCCAGTACTGCTGCAGCCGTTTCTACTTCCATATCAATTCCGCGCTCTTCCTGGTCTCCCCATTCCGGCATATCCGCCTCGGAAGCCATTGCCTCTTTTACGCCCCATGCTTCTTCCGCTACCGGAGTAATAATGGGCATCTGAAGCTGTGCATCGTTCTGGGACAAAGCCGCAGCTTTGATACGATCCATGGTAGATACCACATACTCGAAACCGTAACCGGCCGCTGCGGAACCTACGTTCATCACAACATTCCCCTGATCTACGCCCAGCTGTCCGATCAGCACGTTCAGCTGCTTGGCAAGGTTGATATCCACCGCAGACTCGGCGCCAACCTTCTGATTATAAGAAGTCCGGCCGCTGCGGCAAGGTCTTTGTTATTTTATTCC
>ERZ779622.553-NODE-553-length-21079-cov-5.496480_pt1 | contig 21079 bp, 23 predicted proteins | sample MGYA00514188_ERZ779622 | MGnify/ENA primary metagenome ERZ779622 (study PRJEB29562, sample SAMEA4376702) | mouse gut metagenome | isolation source: Cecum | study: EMG produced TPA metagenomics assembly of the A DSS colitis mouse model was used to assess the... | reverse complement strand
TCACTTAAATTATGAAAGATGGCGAGCCGTGTACATCGAAAGGTGTAAGCACGGTTCTGGAGGGGGTTATGCCAAGACCGCTGACGAAAGGAAGTATGGCGTGGCGTTTCCTACCTTATGAACTCTATACCATTCAGCGTTATTTACAGTACAGCATACTTGAAAGACACGACTTACAGCACTTCGACGCTTGGGCTTCCAACTATGGAGAAACGGTAGTCGTGACGGAATTGAAACCGGAAGGAACAGGCTACCGTTCTAAAACACGCTTTGCGAGATTTAATAATCTCCCTGAGCTGATGGCAATGTTTAAGGAAGTGGCGGACATCAAAACTGCCGATATGCTTGACTTGCCCGTGCCGGAGGTTGAGTACCACAATATCGCTGTGAAGCCTTCGCAGATTCAAAAGGACATGGTAGCTTCCCTTGCGGAGCGAGCTGAAGCAATCCGGGCAGGCGGTGTAGATTCAAGAGTGGATAATATGCTGAAGATCACCAACGACGGAAGAAAACTTGCTCTCGACCAGCGTATGCTAAACGAAATGCTCCCTGATGATGAGGGCAGCAAGGTCAACGCCTGTATAAACGAAGTCTACCGCATTTGGGAGGAAAACACGGATAAGCATTCAACGCAGCTTCTCTTTTGCGAACGCTCAACGACGAAGGGCGAAGGTGTTTTCTCGGTTTATACCGATGTACGGAAGAAGCTCATAGAGCGAGGTATTCCCGAATCGGAAATCCGGTTTATTCACGAAGCAGATACCGAAGTCAAGAAGCAGGAGCTTTTCAAAAAGGTACGAAAGGGCGAAGTCCGTATCCTGCTCGGCTCTACACAGAAAATGGGAGCCGGAACAAATGTGCAGAATAAAATTATTGCTTCTCACGATATTGACTGTCCGTGGCGTCCGTCAGATTTGGAACAGCGGGCAGGAAGAACGGTCAGGCAGGGGAACGAAAATCCGAAAGTACACCTCTACCGTTATGTTACGGAAGATACCTTTGACGCATATTTGTATCAGCTTGTGGAGGGAAAACAGAAGTTTGCAAGTCAGATAATGACGAGTAAATCTCCGGTGCGCTCCTGTGAGGATATAGACGAAACGGCACTCAGCTACGCTGAGATAAAAATGCTTGCAACTGGCAACCCATATATCAAGGAAAAGATGGATTTAGACATTCAGGTGTCGAAGCTGCGGCTCTTAAAATCCAGCTACCTTTCCGAAAAATACGTTCTGGAGGACAAGATAATCAAATACTACCCGAAGAAAATCGCACAGACAAAAGAATTGATTTCCGGTCTTGAAAGCGATTTGAAACGGGCAAACGAACACCCAAAACCAGCAGATGACCGCTTTGTCGGCATTGAGGTACAGGGTGTTTTCTTTTCGGAAAGAGTGGACGCAGGACAGAAAATCATTGAAGCCTGCACGAAGATGACCTCTCCTGATCCGGTTCCTCTCGGCAAATACAGGGGCTTTAATTTGGAACTTTCCTTTGAATCCTTTGAAAAGGTCTATCAGGTAAAAATCAAGGGAGAGGCTTCCCGCACAATCTCTTTAGGCACGGACGCTGCCGGAAATATTACCCGAATTGACAACGCTATTGAGAAAATCCCGGAACGGTTAGAACTACAAAAGCAAGAGCTTGAAAGCCTTGAAAAACAGCTTGCTAACGCTCAAAAAGAAGTGGAGAAACCATTTGACAAGGAGCAGGAGCTTACTGAAAAAACGGAGCGACTAAGCGTTCTGAACGGTCTTTTGAATGTGGATAAGAAGCAGAACGAGATCGTTGACGGTGAGATTGACGAGGGCGAAGAAGGACGATCCGAAAGAAAAAGCAGAGTGCAGGAAAGATAAATCAGGAAAATCGCATAATTGTAGAGCGTTTGACACAGAGTTATAATATAGAAAAACGCAAAGGAGTTTTTGATTATGGATACAAAAAATCCGGTCAGCTTTTTTAACAGCGACCTTGATCTTGAAAGCTACTTATCGGAAACGGTGGTCAAAGCAGGCAGGAATGACGAAGCATACAAGGCGGCAAAGCAACGGGTATCCGAATGTAAAAATCAGATTCCAAAGCTTACGCAGGTGCTTGATTTGAAAAATCCTGCGGAGCTGTCTCTTGACGATTGCAAAGTCCTGATTGAGTATCTGCTTGCCAATAATCGCCTTGCCGTAGAGGAATGCCGCCTCTGCTATCTGCGTGGCTTGGTTGACGGAATCGAAACAAAAAAGATATTTGAGTAAGCAGACGGGACGGAGAAATCTGTCCCGTTTTACATAGCCGTTTGATTTTCTTGTGAGAATCAGGCGGCTATATTTTTGTTCAAGGAGGTGTGTGATTGCATTATCAAGAGTATAGGAAGTCCCTTAATCAAAGGCTGTCAGAAAGAGTTGAGCGAGAACTTGCTGATTTCCGTGAGGGCATTTTAAGCAAAACCCCACAAGAGATTTATGACGCTGCACATCAAATCATCTTAAAGAGTGACATTGCAGAATGTTTTTTGGAAACAGATTATTCTCCGCAGGCAGCAAAAGCTCTTATGAAATCCCCAAATCTTTTACAGGATATTTATGAAGAATGTCTCGAAAAAGATACTTCCCACAAGGAAGATTTGCTCCAAATCATAAAGGATTTCAAGGATTATATGGTTAAGACGGAAAAGATACTGTCAGAAAAAGAGAGATGATTTTATTTTTGAAAGCAGACCGCAGCATAACGCTGTCTTTGCAGACAGAGAAGAAAATCAAAGTATTATTGAACAGGAGGTGTTCGCATAATGGGCGAAACAGATTATAACGCTCAGCTTTACGAGAAAATGAAAGCGGAGCATGACAAGTACCGTGACTGGCTGCTTACACAAGAGCCTGCTGAAATTTTGAATCACACATATCAATTTACGGTACAGGAAAATATCGTAATGAGAATGAAAGATTTTGAGCTTGAGCCGAAGCAGGCAAAGGCGCTATTGAGATCACCTTCCCCTCTTTCAGATGTATATAAAGAGTTCTGCCGCAGATATGATATTTATGAAGAGGAAATTGTAGACAGCATTGTCACCCGTGCGGATCAGGTTATGAAACAAAATAGCGAACGGGAAAGCAGGTGACTTTCTATTCTGTATATCCCATGAAAAGTTATTGAATAAGCAAGGCAGAAAATGAAAAATCAAAATGATTTAAGGAGGTGTCCGCAAAATGGGCGAAAGAGATTACAACACTCTGCTTTACGAGAAAGTACAGGCAGAGTACGATACTTTTATCAGCGAGCTGACAACAAAGCCTGTCGAGGAGGTTATCGAAAAGGCATATGAAAAGGTTATGAAAGAGGAAATGGTCTGCATATGCGAGTTTGCAAAGCACGATCAGAAGGAAGCGAAAGCGTTATATCTTGAAAAATATCCGCTTGACCGTATGTATCAGGATTGGCTGAAAAGTGATGTGAGCTATATGGATATGCTGAGAGACAGCGTTGACGATTCTGCAAAGGCTGCCCTTATGGAACGCAGGGAAAACGCAAGAGAAAGCAGGTGAGCCTATGCCGTATATCCCACCGGAGGTGATTGAACAGGCAAGACAGATTGATTTGCTTTCCTATCTGCAAGCCTTTGAGCCGAATGAGCTTGTCAGGATTTCCGGCAATAACTACACCACCCGCACTCACGACAGCCTAAAGATTTCAAACGGTAAATGGATGTGGTGGTCGCAGCGAATCGGTGGGTATAACGCCCTTGATTATCTCATTAAGGTAAAGGAATATTCCTTTGTTGAAGCGGTGGAAACCCTGATGGGAAAAGCGGCGGTTATGCCTACCTTGACGGTCAGACCGAAGCAGGAAGAAAAGCCAAAGGTTTTGCTCTTGCCTGAGAAAAGCGCCACCACAGATAAGATAACCAAATATCTTTTCGGGCGTGGTATTGACTATTCCATCATCGAATACTGCATTGCAAAGGGCTATATTTTTGAGAGCCTGCCCTATCACAATCTTGTCTGTGTTGGCTTTGATGAAAGCGGAAAAGCAAGATACGCCGCATACAGAGCGACGATAGACCGCCGTATTTTGGGCGATTGCTCCGGCAGCGATAAGCATTATTCTTTTCGGATAGCGGACAGCAAAAGCGATACCGTTCATCTTTTCGAGTGCGCTATTGATTTGTTATCCTATGCCACGCTTGCAAAGATTTCAGGCAGGGACTGGCGGCAGGAAAACCTTGTTTCCCTTGCCGGGGTTTACCTCCCGAAAGAAAAAATTGAGGAAAGCACCACGCCAGCCGCACTTGTTCAGTATCTCAAAAGCAAATCGCATATTAAAAAAATCGTTCTCCATTTGGATAACGACAATACGGGCAGAAAGGCAACCGAAGCGTTGAAAATCATTCTGCCGGACAGCTATGAAGTCATTGACGATCCGCCGCCGAAGGGCAAGGATTTCAATGACTTTTTGTGTTTAAAGTTAGGAATTAGCAAATCAAAAGAAAGGAGTTTTGCACGATGAAGATACAAATTTATCAGGTCAATATGAAGCGTGATCCGAATGATGTCTGCTTTATGGGGTATGAGCGATTGGAGAAGCTTCAAGGCACGACCGCTATTGACAGCGCCATCTATGACAAGGTTTTCAGCGGCGAAGTCAAGTGCGGAAATCTTGAAGATGTGTGGGTTAAGTTCAATAAAGACCTTCCCAAAGGATACAAAGCCCGGTCGCTTTCCAAGTCCGATATAGTCGAGGTTATCGGCAATGACGGGGCAAGCGAATTTCATTATGTGGATACTTTCGGCTTCAAACAGGTCGAGTTTGAGCCTGAAAAGGCACAGCTCAGCGAGAGATTTTGCGATGGAGATAAAAAGGTAGATACCATTTCCGTCCTTCTCATTCAGCCGGGAAAATATCCGAAAACCGTTACAATCGAAGATTCCCTTGAAGCAATGCAGGAGCTTGTGGGCGGCGATATTGAGGAATATATGCCCTTTGACGATGAGGCGGCAATCATCTGTAACGAGGAAGGAAAGATAAGCGGACTGCCGCTGAACAGAGCGATTTATGCTGAGGAAGAAGTGGATATGCGTTATAGTGAAATGGTGCAGAAGTTCAGGGAAGCCGAGAAAACCGGCGAACATCTGGAGGGATATATCGTCTTTACCGAGGACAGTTTTACAGAAAAATATCCAATAGAAGCCCGCACCTATGCGGTATCCAGCGACAACAAAGCCTATCGTCCGAATATGGGCGGTTATTCTATTTACGCAACTTCGCTTGACGGTACGGATAAAAATGTCCGTTTGGAAGCGTATATGACCGATGAGAGAGGCGGCAAGGACGGATGGAAAATTGAACGCTGCTATATGAAAGAACGGGAAATGATTGAGATTATGGCGGGAGATTTTTTCATCTGCCACGCTCCCATTTCTTCGGAAAAATTCTTAAGCCTGCCGCCTGATTTAGAAAAGAAATACGCTGAAAAATTCCGGTATCCTGAGCGATTTGTACGCACGGACGATGGCATAAAAGCGATACCGTATAAGCCTGTTGCAAGAGATATGGAGAGGTGAATCAGCGAGATAGGGGCTACCTCAAAGAGACTGCATTAGCTTAGCGAGCAGACTGTTTTTACTCCTACCGTCGCAAAAACAGTAAAACTCGTTAGGGGACTTCCCCTAATACCCCACATATCAGAAAGGAAAAAATTATGCACGAATTATTATTCTTTATTATCGGCTGTCTGCTCGGCAGCATTGCCGGCGTTGTCACGATGTGCCTTTTGCAGATCAACCGTATTAACGATATTCATTCTACAAGGAAGGAGGACAGCGACTTATGAAACGAACCGTAAAAAAGCAGTTTTGGTTTTCCAAACCCGAAGCGCAGGACTTACAGAAGAAAGCAAAGAAAACCTGTCTGTCCGAAGCGGCGCTCGTCAGGCTTTTGGTGCGTGGCTATGAGCCGAAGGAACGCCCTGACGAAAAGTTCTACGATGTTATGCGCCAGCTCTCCGCTATCGGCAACAATATCAATCAGCTTTCCGTCAAGGCAAACGCACTCGGATTTATTGATACGCAAATGCTGAAAAACGAAGCGCAGCGCTGGCATAAATTTCAGGCGGACATTGAGCGTGAATTTCTGCGCCCTGAAAAAAGCGGGCTGAAATGGCAGTAAGCAAGCTATGGAAGGTAACGGAACGGCTCGGTCAGGTCATCGACTATGCGACCAATCCTGAAAAGACCGCCAACCCCGAATACTCGCAGGAAGAATATCAGGCACTCAAAGATGTGCTTGCCTATGCAAAGGACGAAGAAAAAACCGAACGGGAATTTTTCTGTGAGGGTATCAACTGTAATGTCACAACAGCCCGTGACCAATTTGTTACGGTCAAGGAGCAGTACGACAAGACGGATGGGATTCAAGCCTATCACGGGTATCTGAGCTTTAAGGAAAACGAGGTCACGCCGGAACAGGCGCAGCAGATCGGAATGGAGTTTGCAAACAAGATGTGGGGCAAACGCTTTCAGGTGGTAGTAACTACCCACCTGAACACAAAGCATTTGCATTGCCACTTTGTTATCAACTCAGTTTCCTTTGCGGACGGAAAGAGATTGCAGAACAAAGAAAAATCTTGGTATTACTTCCGGCATATCGCAGATGAGATCTGTCTGGAGCATAAACTTTCCATCGTGGAAAATCCGAAGCTGCACCAGTCTCCGCAGTATCTTACGAAGAAAGACGAGGCGGGTATGCCCACCCGGTACAACAATGCCCGAAAAGCGATTGATGAAGCGATTGCTATGAGCCATAACTTGAAACAGTTTCAGTATGAGCTTGGCGTGATGGGGTATCACTCAAATTTCAGTCCTAACCGCAAGTATGCCACCATTATTCCAAAAGGCGGCGAAAAGCCAATACGTACTTACCGTCTTGGAGAGGAATACACAAAGGAACGGATATTAGAGCGTCTGATTCAGAACAGGGATAATATTGCTTTTGTTCCGTTTCAGCCAAAGACCTGCCGTGTCCGGCAGTACCGTCTGCAAACAAGGGAGGATAAAATAAAAAAGGTCGGCGGGCTTTACGGCTTGTATCTTCACTACTGTTACAGGCTCGGCTATCTTCCAAAGTACAAATTAAAACAGCAAAATTCCGCAAGGCTTCACTATCTTCTGAAAGACGATCTAATGAAGCTGGACGAACTTACAGCACAGACAACGCTGCTCGGTCGTAACCATATTGGTACAGACGAGCAGCTTTTTTCATATAAGCAATCGGTTGAATCGGAAATCAAAACCCTTACTGCCGACAGAACCCATCTCCGAAACGAAATACGAAAAGTAAATATCACAGATGAACGGCTGTCTGAGGCAAAGGAAAAGATTTCGGAAATATCCGGTCGCTTAAAAGAGCTTCGTAAAGAAGTGAAACTCTGCGATGGAATTGCCGAGAGGTCAGGCGTTATGAAAGGCACCTTAGAGCAAGTACGGGCAGAGGAAGAAAAATCTAACAGAAAGGAGACTCACAGCTATGACAAACGGCGGTGACGCAGCGGAACAGATCGTCAGGCTATCGCTTGAAGGATTTGAGGTCGCTGCAAAACTCACAGGCTCGGCGGCAAAGAATGTCGCTATCCTTCTGACTTCCGTTCTGAAGCAGGAGGTCAGCCAGTCGAACAAAACGAGGGGCAAGGCGAGACTTACCAATATGATTAAATCCGGTAAGGAGCTAAAGGTATTCTCTCTCCCGCAGAAGGACTTGCAGAAGTTTACCGAGCAGGCAAAAAAGTACGGCGTTCTCTACTGTGTCCTTCGGGACAGAAACACCAAAGGCGGAGATGTGCCGATTGACATTATCGCCCGTGCAGAGGACGCTTCTAAAATTCAGCGCATTGTTGACCGCTTTGAACTTGGCAAGGTGGATAAGGTTTCTATCGTTGCAGAAGCGGAAAAAGATGTGGCAGACCGTGAAGCGGCAGAGAAAGATGTCCCGACCAAAACAAGGGGCGAGCGTATTGTAGAGGAAGCAATGGGCGATCCCGCACAGAAGGAGGGAAACTCTATGCAAAACCCTACGGTCGCAAAGACGGACAAAAACCCTCCGTCCGAGCGAGACTCAGAAACGACAGGTACGCACACTGATAAGGGTATCGCAAAGGCGGCGGAGAAAAAGCCATCGGTTAAGGAAAAACTCGACCGATATAAGGCGGCTGCAAAAGCGGAAAAGGAAGCAGAGCGTACCGTGCCGGAGGCTTCTAAGGAGAAACCGAAAACACCCGAACAGCCTCGACAGACGGTTCATCATCAGCCGAAGAAATCAAAGAAACCGAAAGAGAGGTAGAGATAAATGGAAAATCTAAATGAACACCCGCAGATTGCGGAGCTGCTGGATGCGCTTGACCAAAACGGTCTGACAAAAGAGAAAGCCGAGGTGCAGTCGCTTGTAACTTATATCGGCAGTATGGAGGAAACCCTGACGGGAATGCTTGGCGAGCTTCAGGATATGCGTAAGGAAATAAACCTGATCCACAACAGCACTTTAAGAAGCAAATGCCAAAATCTTGTGCAGAAAACGGACGATAAAATCAGGCAGGGATTTTCCGCAGTCAAACAGACGAAGGATAACCTGATAAAATCTGCCGGAAACGCAATGAAGGCGTTTCGTGAAAAAGGAAAAGATACGCTTGCACAGTCCGTGCGGGCAATGAAAATCCCGGAGGCGCTTGATAAGCTGTCCTCTCTGTTTCACAGGCTGTCAAATGATATGGCGCAGGATACGATGAAGCTATCGTCTATGAACGCAGAGCTTCAGGGCGCAAAGGGGCATTTCAAAAATATGGGGCTGCTGCTCGTTGGGAAAGCCGCAAAGGAAGCGGAGCATACCAAGATGGATAAAGGAATTTTATCAAGGCTCAGCCGCCTGTTCGACAAAGCGCAGAAAGGATTTTCCTCATTGGAGCAAAAGGCGATGGACGCAGCGGATAAGCTCAGGGTAAACCGTTTGAAGGTATCCGTAAAGGAAAACTTAAACCGCTATAAGGCGGCAGCTAAGGGAGAAAAACAGGCAGAAAGACAGCCGCTTTCTCTCCAGCCGAAAATCACAGAAAAACCGAAAGAGAGGTAACGATTATGACCAGTAATTTTAGTGCGAAGCGCAGTAGCCAACCCTACAAGCCGCAGCTTTCGCCGGAGGAATACAAAGAGAAGAAGAGAGCCGAAAAGGAGGCGGTATATCAAATGCTTGATGATACCGCTGCCGAGGTGGTGCAATCCCCGGAAAAATTCAAGGGCTATCTCGATGTGCAGAGCCGTATGGACAGATATACGGCGAATAACGCCCTGCTGATGTATAAGCAGTTTCCGCAGGCAAGTCAGGTCAAGGAATTTGACGATTGGATTTCCGAGGGCGTAAAGGTCAACAAAGGCTCTAAGACCTTTATCATTCTCGATCCTTACGAGTACACCAAGAAGGACGGTACGCCGGGGATTGACTTCAACCTGAAAAGGGTGCTTGATGTTTCGCAGACAAGCGGCAGAAAACCCGCAGCGCCTACTGTCAACCGTGATCCGCAGAAGTTGGTTACGGTTATGCTTGATACTGCACCGATTGAGATAAAAAGTGTTGACGAGCTTCCCTATCCGAATATGGGAGCGTTCTATAAGAATGAAGATCAGACGCTTTATGTAAAAAAGAATATCGGGGACAGCGTGGCGCTCTGCCAATGCGTGGCGCAGGAGCTGGGACACGCCGAGCTTGCCATGAACTGTGAAGCGTATAGCCGCAGGGATATGGGATTTCAGGCGGTGTGTATCGGATATATGCTCTGCAAAAAGTACGGCGTGGATACAAAGAATTTTGCCATCGACCGTATCCCTGATGAGCTGAAAGGCAAAGAGCCGAAGGAAATCAAGGCGGAGCTTGGCAAGGGGCAGAAGGCGCTCAAAGAAATTGTATCCCGTGTCTCTGATGAACTCTACCGTCAGAAGCAGGAACGCTCTAAGGAGCAGGAAAGGTAAAAACGGTGAAGAAATATGAAAGAAGAACTGTATCATGTCGCTTTGGACGATTACGAACACGGCGTTGTCATTCGTTCTCTGAACGATAAAAAGACTGACCTGAAAAAAGAGGGCAAGTCTACCGACGCCGTTGACGATCTGATTATCAAATTCGGACACGCCCCCAAACGAAAATTCAAAGTGATAGAAAAGGAAAAGGACTGCCGTGAATCGAGATAACGAAAGGCAGTCCTCTATTATTCTTTCCGTTATCGGTATTCTTCCTGTTGTATGGCTTGGGCTTTTGATAGCGCCGTCCGTAAAGGGCGGCTTGCCGGAGATACTGCCGAGCCTGATGACCGTATTTAATAATCCGTTTTATATAGAGCTTTGCGGGGACAGCGTAAAAACTGTCCTCGTTTTGCTGCTTTGCTATGGAATGGGAATCGGGATATATTTTTCGACACGAAGAAATTACCGCAGGCGGGAGGAACACGGCTCGGCAAAATGGGGCAATGCGAAAGCCGTAGATAAGAAATACAGACAAAACCCGCCTTCCGATAACAAGCTGATGACGCAGAATGTGCGGATCGGCTTAAACGCTAAAAAGCACAGGAGAAATCTGAACACTCTTGTATGCGGAGGTTCAGGTGCGGGCAAAACCCGCTTTTACTGCAAGCCGAATTTAATGCAGGCGAATACCTCTTTTGTGATTCTTGATCCGAAGGGAGAAATCCTGCGTGATGTAGGAAAGCTGCTTGAAAAGAAAGGGTTTGAGATACGGGTGCTTGATTTAATCTCTATGGAGAAAAGCCATTGCTATAACCCGTTTGTTTATTTGAGAAACGACAACGATATTCAGCGTCTTGTCACAAACCTTTTCAAAAGCACTACGCCGAAAGGCTCACAGTCAAACGATCCCTTTTGGGATACGGCGGCTTCTATGCTGCTCTTGGCTCTTGTGTTTTATCTGCACTACGAAGCGCCGGAGGAGGAACAGAATTTTGCAATGGTAATGGAAATGCTCAGAGCCGCAGCGATTGAGGACGAGGAGGACAACAGACCTTCTCCCCTTGATAATCTCTTTGCGGATTTGGAGCTTGACAATCCCGACCATATCGCTTTGAAGTATTACCGTTCCTATCATTCCGGCTCGGCAAAAACGCTCAAATCTATTCAGATTACTCTTGCTGCAAGGCTTGAAAAGTTCAATCTTGAAAGCTTGGCGGCGCTGACTTCGGCAGACGAACTCGACCTTGCAACGCTGGGAGAAAAGAAGGTGGCGTTATTCGCTTTGATTCCCGACAACGACTCCAGCTTTAATTTCTTGGTGTCAATTCTTTACACGCAGCTCTTCCAGCAGCTATTTTATTCAGCCGACCATATACACGGCGGCTGCCTGCCCGTTCCGGTGCATTTCCTGATGGACGAGTTTGCGAATGTTTCGCTGCCGGATGACTTTGACAAGATTCTTTCGGTTATGAGGTCGAGAGGCGTGTCTGTCAGTATCATCTTGCAGAACTTGGCGCAGCTAAAAGCCTTGTTTGAGAAGCAATGGGAAAGCATTGTGGGCAACTGCGACGAGTTTTTGTATCTCGGCGGCAACGAGCAGAGTACGCACAAGTATGTGTCCGAGCTGCTCGGCAAGGAAACGATTGATACCAACACCTTTGGGAAATCGTCAGGGCGAAGCGGTAACTATTCTACCAATTATCAGATTTCCGGGCGTGAGCTTTTAACGCCTGATGAGGTTAGAATGCTTGATAACCGCTATGCCCTTCTGTTTATCCGTGGCGAACTGCCGGTAATGGATTTGAAATACGACATCTTAAAACACCCGAATGTTGCGCTGACCGCTGACGGAAGCGCCGGGGCGTATGCACACGGCGAAGTCAGGGACGATGTTGCCACGATTGCGGTGGAATGGATTGATCCGAAAGCCGTTCCCGATATGGAAGTGCCGGAAACGACTTATGAACTTTTGTCTGATGAGGACTTTGAAACCAAAAACAAACAAAAATAAATGGAGGAAATCACTATGAAGATTTTTAATACGATGAAGAAAACCAACAAGGAAACCCACAAGCTGCCGATGAATGGTAAGGTTAAGCGTGGTTTCCGTTTCTATTGTGCCGTGATTGCGGCTCTTACCCTCGTTATGAGTATGTCGATGACGGCGTTTGCCGCAGGCGATCCGATTACGGTCGTGAACAACCTGTCTGACTTTATTTTCTGATTGATTCGTGCAATCGGTCTTATCCTGCTCGGCTTTGGTATCGTTCAGGTAGGCTTGTCGCTCAAATCTCACGATCCGTCTCAGAGGGCAAACGGCTTTCTGACTTTGGCGGGCGGCGTTATCATTACCTTCGCAAAGGAAATCCTTACCCTGATTACGGGTTGATTGACTGACACTTACAAGAAAGAGGGTGTCCCTGGACTGTTTCAGGGACATCCATATTTTTTAGAAGGAGGTGCTGACTTGTGAGCGATAACTGGGTTGTTCAAAACCTTGAGAACGCCCTTGAAACTTGGAATGAAAAACTCGCTGAAATATGGCAACTCATCACGACCACGCCGCAAAACTTCAAGGGCGGCGGCATTTGGGGAGTGATTGTAAATATTAACGGTGCGGTTCAGGCGATAGGACTTGCCCTGCTTGTTCTGTTTTTCGTTGTGGGAATGGTAAAGACCTGTGGTAGCTTTACAGAGGTAAAAAAACCGGAACACGCCTTAAAGCTGTTTATCCGCTTCGCACTTGCAAAGGGAGCGATCACCTACGGCATGGAGCTAATGCTTGCCCTGTTTAACATTGTGCAGGGAGTAATTTCTACGATTATGACCGCCGCCGGATTTTCTTCGGCACAGCAGACAACTTTGCCGCAGGAAATGGTGGATACCATTGAAAGCTGTGGCTTTTTTGAGAGTATCCCTTTATGGGCGGTTACGCTGATCGGCGGTTTGTTTATTACGGTAATGTCCTTTATCCTGATTATGACGGTGTACGGCAGATTTTTTAAGCTGTATATGTATACTGCTCTTGCTCCCGTTCCCCTTTCCACCTTTGCCGGAGAGCCGAGTCAGAATGTGGGTAAATCATTCATAAAGAGCTACTGCGCCGTCTGCTTGGAGGGCGCTGTCATTGTTTTGGCTTGTATCATTTTTTCACTTTTTGCCGCTTCGCCGCCCGTTGTCAATCCTGACGCTGCGGCGGTAACACAGGTGTGGGCATATATCGGAGAACTTCTCTTTAATATGCTTGTGCTTGTCGGAGCTGTGAAGATGAGCGACAGGATTATCCGTGAGATGATGGGGCTGTAAGAAGATTTACAAAATGAACAAAAAACATGTAAGAAATGTGTTTACTATGGCGGTAAACGCAAGGGCAAAATCTTTTGCCTGAATAACAGATGTGTAAAGGACGCTCAAAATCCAATTAAAAAATTTGACAAATAGAAAAAATGTGGTATACTAATATGATTTAGCTTTGCTAAAGGGTCGGATGGGGAAAACTTAAGGAAGGTGAAGATTATGTATGAGTATGTGAGTAAAGCTGAATATAAGCCATACAAGGCTGAAGCAGATGAGATTGTGCGAAAAGTACAGAAAATTATGAAAGGCAAATATGACACTACTTTTCAGCCTAAGTTGATTGGAAGCGCCAATCGCCATCTCGTTACGAAAATCAAAAATGGAAATCGAGGTTATGACTTTGATTACAACCTGATTCTTCAAAAAAGCGATTTATGGGAAAATCCTAAAAAACTCAAAGAACAGTTTATGAGAGCTTTTTCAGAATCGATTAAGGGGACAAGTTATGACCCGCCGGAAGATTCGACCTCATCAATAACAATAAAAGTTATTGATAAAAAGCATTCTAAGATTATCCGCAGCTGTGACTTCGCCATAATTTATTACTTGGACGATGAAGATACAGACGAAGGATATAAGTATATTAAGAACTGGAAAAACAATCACTATTCCTTTGAAGAAAGAAGATTGTCTCAAAATGCAGATTATAAACTTGAAGAAATACTTGATTATGAGCAAGGCTGGAATATGATTAGAGATGAATATATCAAGTTGAAAAACAGCAACAGAGATTGCAATAAAAAATCGTTTGTTCTGTACTTGGAAAGTATTCATAACGTGTATAACCACATTCAGCAGGAAAATGAAGAAAGCCAGCCTATAGCAATAAATTTGCTCAGATATTGATAACAGCATTGTGTGCAAGGCACTGTCAGAAAATGACGGTGCTTTTTTTTGTCAGAAGAAAGGAGCTTTTAATGGAAGTAAAAATAAACCGTGAAATCAGAAATTACACGGAAGCGATGTTTTTTGGACTGTCACTCAGGCAGTTCATTTTTTCTGTCTGTGCCTGTGCGGTGGCGGTAGGATTATATTTTCTGCTGAAACCCTATGTCGGTACGGAAACCGTGTCGTGGATGTGTATTTTGGGAGCCGCTCCCTTTGCGGCTCTCGGCTTTATCAAATATAACGGAATGACCGCAGAGAAATTCATATATGCGTGGATAAAATCGGAGTTTCTTATGCCGAAGAAGCTCGTGTTTCATTCCACAAACACCTACTTGGAGCTGATGAAGCCGGGTATGGAAAAGAAGCAGAAGGAGGTTTTGAAATCAAATGATTAAAACGCTTACCAATTTATTCAAACAGGATAAGGAAAAATTTGTCGTGCCGAAGGGCGTTCAGGATGTAATCCCCATTGCCGCCATTTATGATGACGGTATCTTTCAGGTGGGTAAAGACAAGTTTTCCAAGACCTATAAATTCTCAGATATAAATTATGCTGTTGCAAGCCGTGAAGATAAGGAAGCGATGTTCCTCGAATACTCGGAGCTGCTTAATTCCCTTGATTCCGGCGCAACGACAAAAATCACAATCAACAACCGCCGCCTGAACCGGTTGGATTTTGAGAAAACAATCCTGATTCCAAAGACAGGCGATGAGCTGGACGAGTACCGTGAGGAATACAATAAAATGCTGCTCGAAAAGGCTACCGGGGCAAACGCCATCGTGCAGGATAAGTATATGACAATCTCGGTCAATAAGAAAAATGTGGAGGACGCAAGAACATACTTTGCCCGTGTCGGCGCAGATTTGATTGCCCATTTTGGCAGGCTCGGCAGCAAGTGCGTGGAGCTTGAAACGGACGAGAGGCTTCGTATTTTCCACGACTTTTACCGTGTGGGAGAAGAAACCGCCTTCCGCTTTGACATTAAGGAAACGAGAAAGAAAGGACACGATTTTAAGGATTATATCTGCCCGGATTCGATGGAGTTTGAAAAGGATTATTTTAAGATGGGAAACCGCTATGGCAGAGTTCTTTTCCTGCGTGAGTATGCTTCCTATATCAAGGACAGTATGGTGGCGGAGCTGACCGACCTGAACAGAAACCTGATGATGTCGATTGATGTTGTCCCCGTTCCCACAGATGAAGCGGTCAGAGAAGCGGAAAGTCGACTTTTAGGTGTGGAAACGAATATAACCAACTGGCAGCGCAGGCAAAATTCCAACAACAACTTTTCCGCCACCGTTCCATACGATATGGAACAGCAGAAAAAGGAAATGAAGGAGTTTCTCGACGATTTGACAACGAGGGATCAGCGAATGATGTTCGCTGTCCTGACAATGGTGCATACGGCAGAGACAAAGGAACAGCTTGACAATGATACCGAAGCCCTGCTTACAACGGCGAGAAAGCACCTTTGTCAGTTTGGTGTTTTGAAATTTCAGCAGATGGACGGTCTGAATACGGTTATGCCTTTTGGCACACGAAAGATTGACACCTTCCGCACTTTGACTACGGAATCATTGGCTGTATTCATTCCGTTCCGGGTGCAGGACATCTACCACGAAAACGGCATTTATTACGGACAGAATGTAATCAGCAAAAATATGATTATCGCTGACCGCAAGCAGCTCTTAAACGGCAACGAGTTTATCTTGGGCGTATCCGGCGGCGGTAAGTCCTTTGCCGCAAAGGGAGAGATTATCAATCAGGTGCTATCCAGTAATGCCGATATAATTATTATAGATCCCGAACGAGAATATTCCCAGCTTGTAAGGGCAATGGGCGGCGAGGTAATACACATTTCCGCCACTTCCGCAAACCATATCAACGCTATGGATATGACGAAGGAATACGGAGACGGCGCAAATCCTGTTATCCTGAAATCCGAGTTTATTATGTCGCTGTGCGAGCAGCTTATCGGCGGTACGAACTTGGGAGCAAAGCAGAAATCTATTATTGACCGCTGCACCGCTTCCGTGTACCGTACCTATCAGCAGAACGACTACAAAGGCGAAGTGCCGACTTTGCAGGATTTCAGAAACGAGCTTTTGAAGCAGGACGAGCCGGAAGCAAAGGAAATCGCCCTTGCCATTGAGCTTTTCACAAACGGCAGCCTGAACACCTTTGCAAAGCATACTAATGTAGATACCAACAACCGCCTGATCTGCTACGATATTCTCGACCTCGGCAAACAGCTTATGCCTATCGGTATGCTTGTTGTGCTTGACAGTATCTTAAACTGTATCACGCAGAACAGGGCGAAGGGCAGGAATACTTTTATCTTTATAGATGAGATTTATCTGCTGTTCCAGCACGAGTATTCCGCAAACTTCCTGTTTACGCTTTGGAAGCGTGTCAGAAAGTACGGAGCGTATGCGACGGGTATCACGCAGAATGTGGACGATCTCTTGCAGAGCCATACGGCAAGGACAATGCTTGCAAACTCCGAGTTTATCATTATGCTTAATCAGGCTTCCACCGACCGCCTGAAGCTTGCCGAGCTGCTCAATATCTCTGACTTGCAGATGAGCTATATTACCAATGTGGAAGCCGGACATGGGCTGATTAAGGTAGGAAGCTCCCTTGTGCCGTTTGCGAATAAGTTTCCGAAAAATACAAAGCTGTATAAGCTGATGACAACCAAACTGGGCGAGAGTGCGTAACTCCCGCCTTTGCCTTATAGAAAGGACACAAAATGAAAAAGAAGATTTGTATAATCCTGATTGCGGCGTTTGTGGCTCTGTTTAGCACAAGCGCCTATATTATTTTCGACCATTACAGACAGGATAAGCAGCAGGCGGAGCTTTACGACAGCCTTGCCGATATGGTGGACTCCGCCGCAGACACAGAGGAAGAACCAGCCGAGCCTGTTCTTTACACCGAAGAAAAGACGGTGCTGCCGGAGCTTGCTGAGTTGTTCCAGCAGAACAGCGATTTAGCAGGCTGGATTCGCATTGAAGATACCAATATCAATTACCCGGTCATGCACACGCCGGATAATCCTGATTTCTACCTGAAGCACGGCTTTGACAAGGAATACAGCGATTACGGCTGTCCTTATGTGCAGGATAATTGCGATGTGCAGTTGCCGAGCGACAATGTGATACTCTACGGACACCATATGAAAAACGGCAGTATGTTTGCCGACCTTGAAAAGTTCAAAAATCAGGACTTTTGGCAGGAGCATAAGACTTTTTTCTTCAATACCGTAACGGACAGATACGAATATGAGATTGTTGCCGTATTCAAGACATTTGTTTACTCGGACAGTCCTGAATCCTTTAAGTATTATCACTTTGTAAATGCGGAAACGCCGGAGGATTTCTCGGCATTTATTGACAGGTGTAAGGAGCTTGCCATATATGATACTGGGGTGTCGGCAGAATATGGGGATAAGCTCATAACCCTGTCTACCTGTGAATACTCCCGCACAAACGGAAGGCTTGTCGTGGTGGCAAAAAGAGTTTCTAATTAAGCGGCGGCAAATAGCAAAGAAACGGAGGTGAGAGTTTGGCTGATATAAAGACGAAAGACGCTGTAAAAGGCACGATTAAAACGATTGACAAAGCCGCCACCCTCGGACAGCGTATGAAACAGGCGTATGTTCAGACAAAAGAAAAAGCGGAACATTCTACTCACGCTCAGGAAAACAGTGCGGAGGAATATGCCGCAGACCGTGTTGAGGGCGGCATAGACCGTGTTACCCACGAAGCAGCTTATCAGTTTGACAAGCAGGGGCGAAAGGGCGTGGAAGCAACAAAGCAGAATATTTCAAAAGCAAAAGACGGAATCCGACAATTTAAGGAAAAGCGAGCAGCGGAAAACCTGAAAAATCAGTCTGTCCGCACTCCCCGAAATAAAGGCGTAAAAGCTGTTCAGGAAACCCAAAAGACGGTAAAGCAAACCGCCCGTTCTTCCGGCAGGAAAACAATCAAGACCGTCGGGAAAGGCTCTGCGAAAACGGCTCAAAAGACGGTCAAAACCGCCGAGCAGACCGCCAAGACCTCGATCAAGACAACAAAGCAGGCGGTAAAGGCGGCACAGAAAACGGCACAGGCTACGGCAAAAGCAGCTCAGAGGGCGGCGCAGGCTGCAAAAGCTACCGCAAAGGCAGTCGTTACAGGAATAAAGGCAGCGGTTAAGGCTACCATTGCCGCAGTCAAGGCGATTATAGCGGCAACAAAGGCTCTGATTGCCGCTATTGCTGCCGGGGGCTGGATTGCGGTAGTAGTGATTATCGTGATTTGCCTGATTGCGCTGTTGCTCGGCTCTGTGTTCGGGATATTCTTTTCCGGCGAGGACAGCGGAACGGGTATGAGTATGCAGACGGTGGTGCAGGAAATCAATGCAGAGTATGATACCAAGCTGCAAGCCGAAAAAGACAAAGTATCTTATGATGTTCTTGAAATGAGTGGCAGCAGAGCCGTATGGAAAGATGTGCTTGCGGTTTACGCTGTCAAAACGAATACGGATGAAGATAATCCACAAGAGGTTGCGACAATGGATGATTCCAAGAAGCAAATCCTGACGGACATCTTTTGGGAGATGAACGCCATATCTTCCCGAACGGAAAGTAAGACGGAAACACAGATTACCGAAACCGATGACGGACACGGGAATATTGTGCAGACGGAAACAATTGTAACGCAAACCTATCTGTATATCACGGTTTCCCATAAGACGGTCGATGAAATGGCGGCTCAGTACGGCTTCAATCAGGAGCAGAAGGGCTACCTTGCTGAATTGCTGAAAGATGAAAACAATTCTATGTGGTCGGCTGTCCTTTACGGCATATCGTACAGCAGCGATCAGATCGTGACGGTTGCTTTGTCTCAAGTCGGCAATGTAGGAGGAGAGCCTTATTGGTCGTGGTATGGATTTAACGGGCGTGTGGAATGGTGCGCTTGCTTTGTGAGCTGGTGTGCTAAGGAGTGCGGTTATATTGACACAGGCGTTATCCCGAAATTTGCAGGTTGCGTCAACGGTGTTGGGTGGTTTAAGGACAGAGGACAATGGCTTGACGGATCTGCCGAACCTGTTCCCGGAATGATTATCTTTTTTGATTGGGACAGCGACGGCGAATCAGATCATGTGGGTATTGTTGAGAAAGTCGAAAATGGTATTGTTTACACTGTCGAGGGCAATTCCGGCGATAGCTGCCGAATCAATCAGTATGCCGTAGGAAATTATCAGATACTCGGCTATGGTGTGCCGCAGTATTGAAAAACAGTCGCTTGCGGAAATGCAGGCGGCTGATACATAGAAATCACAAAAAATTCAAATTCGCACACTTGATATAGTTCGTTCAAACGGCTATACTATATATAGTACGCAATAGGAGGTCAAAAATGTTTGAATATATGACGGCACAGGAAACCGCAGAAAAATGGAATGTATCGCTTCGATGGGTACAAAGGCTCTGCAAAGAAAATCGGATTGAGGGTGCAATGAACATCAATCGTGTTTGGCTAATACCGCTAAGTGCTGATAAACCCATTGATAAAAGAAAGAGGAAATCCTAATCAAAAACTAATAAACACCTGCTATAATTTGGCGTGGAGGTCTGTATATGGATAAGAAAATATTGATAATTGAAGATGAAGCGGCAATACAGAAAATACTTTCTGAGCCGCTTACCTTTGCAGGATATAAGGTTACTACTGCTTCGGACGGATTAGAAGGTGTCAACTTTTTTCACGAACAGGATTTTGACCTTATTCTATTGGATATAATGTTGCCTAAGATTGACGGATATACCGTATGTGAAATGATACGACAGGAATCGCAAATCCCGATTATTCTTTTAACTGCCCTTGATACGGAAGATGATCAGATTAAAGGCTTTGATAAATTGGCTGATGATTACATCACGAAGCCGTTTTCCATAAAGCTTGTATTAAAGCGTGTGGAAGCTCTTTTGCGGCGGACATCATCTGATACGGTATCAGACTGTATCCGTTACAAAGAAATTTCTTTAAGTGAAACAGAACGAAAAGTTACTGTTTCGGGAAACGAGGTGACACTTACCCATTTGGAATTTGAGATATTACTGTTATTCCTTAAAAACAAGGGGCGTGTTTTTACAAGAGATGACCTGCTAAATCTTGTTTGGGGCTATGACTTTGTAGGAGATGAAAAAGGCGTGAATTTTCATATTATGAATTTACGCAGGAAATTGGGCGTCGATTATATTGAAACAGTCAGAGGGGTGGGATATAGAATTGCGAAAGAAAATTAAAAACAGTTTAAGCGTAAAAGTGTTTTTATGGGTATTCTCCGCCCTTACTATTTGCAGTATGTTGATTTATGGAATTGTATTGACTGTCCTGCCCAAGCAATATCAGATTACATCGGACAAGCAACTGGACGAAAATACGGAAATCCTTGTTTCAAAGTTGCAGAATATGCGTTATGAGGAAGCGGTTAAGGAAATCTATAATTTCTGCATTCAAAACAATTCAGCGGCAATACTCAGCGATGATAACGGAGCATTAACCTTCGGTGAAATAAAATCAGAAGCCCTAACGGTTACAACATCAAATATTGCAACAACGGTTACTTTTTTAGATGGCAAAACAGAATATGCACTGGTGGTATCTTCTCTATCGCAAACGGCTGATATAATACTAAGCCTTATGCTTCGCTTTTTACCTGTTGTCTTTGCAGTTATTTTATTGCTATCGGCTTTAAGCGCCTTTATTTGCAGCAGGGTTATTGTCAGCCCTATCGCTGAAATCAGTCAGATCTCCAAGCGAATGACATCGCTTGATATGACTTGGAAATGTGA
>ERZ779622.552-NODE-552-length-21147-cov-5.505073_pt1 | contig 21147 bp, 16 predicted proteins | sample MGYA00514188_ERZ779622 | MGnify/ENA primary metagenome ERZ779622 (study PRJEB29562, sample SAMEA4376702) | mouse gut metagenome | isolation source: Cecum | study: EMG produced TPA metagenomics assembly of the A DSS colitis mouse model was used to assess the... | reverse complement strand
AATTCCGGCAGCCTGCGGTGCCCTCAACATGATGCTGATTGCCATGTGCTATCAGGTATCGTCTCTCGTTTGGGGCATCTGTGCATGGGTGTTTATGCCGTCAGTCCGAAACCTAAGCGGCAGTATGAAGCTTTTGCTATTATGCGGCGCTTCTATTATGCTGCTTTTGACTGGCGGAATGGCGGCGATGGTATTCTTTCCAAAGCTGTCGGAACGTATTTTAAAGAGTGGGCTGCAGCTTTTAGGAAAGCTTCACCTGCTTTGCAAAAAGGAGGCGGCAGAGGAAAAGCTGGAAAGACAGTTGGCGGAATATGCAAGAGGCGCGGCGTGTCTGAAACAAAATCCCCTTTTGGCGCTTCGGGTACTGGGATTATGCCTGCTGCAGCAAGGCTGCCTCTTTTTAGTGCCGTGGGTGGTATATCTTGCTTTTGGGCTTGGCGGATACAGTTTCATAGAGATTGCAGGGGTACAGGCGTTATTGACGCTTGCTGTGTGTAATCTGCCGCTGCCGGGAGCGGTAGGTCCTGCGGAAGGCGGATTTGTCGCTGTATTTGGCGCCGTTTTTGGAGCAGGACTGGTGGAGCCCGCCATGCTAATTGCAAGGGGAATCAGCTTTTATGCATTTTTGCTTATCAGTTTTGCGGTTGCTGTCATCGTGCATGTCCGAGGAAGGTCTTATGACTTGGCAGTGCCGTCCGTAAGTGCCGTATCCGGCAAGTCTTCCGTTGCCGGATTATAGATTAGCTTTCCGTCCTTTGTGAAACGGGAGCCATGGCAGGGGCAGTCCCATGTCTTGTCAAGGGAGTTCCATTTGAGGGCGCAGCCCATATGAGGGCAGCGGAGCCGCGAAGGTGTGAGGAGTCCGGTAAGGGAAGTACCGATATTATTCCATAATTGTTTGGTAAACATATTTCGCGCCGGAGAGAAAACGCCGGCGTATTTATTTTGCCTGCCGGTTACCATATCGGTGAGGATACGTGCTGCCGTCATGGAAGAGGTCATGCCCCATTCGTTAAAACCGGTGGCAACGTAAACATCGGGGAGTACATTGCTGTAGGGACCAATGTAGGGAACGCCGTCTAAGCTGATACAGTCCTGCGCAGACCAAGCGTAAGCGTTAGAAGCGGCAGGGTAATGCGCAGCTACAAAATTTTTTATGGGTGCAAAATAACAGCCTGCCTTTCCGGTCCGGTGGTCACCGCCGCCGACCAGCAGAAGGTCTTTGTAATTTCGAAAATACATTCCGTTTTTGCCATATTCCACAAAGGAGCCGGATATGCTTTCTGCCCCCTTTACTGCAAGCACATAGGAACGTTTCTGGTACAGTTTTGCAAAAAACATACCGCATCCATTCCAAAAAGGAAAATGGGAAGCCACGATGATTTTATCCGCCTGGATGCGGTAATGCTCCGTCATTGCAAGGCCTGTTTTCAGCGAAAGAATTTTGGTGTGTTCGCGGATATTCATGCCTTTTGCAATTTCGCCAAGAAATTTTAAGGGATGAAACTGTGCCTGGGCAGGAAATTCCACGGCAGCAAGGGCGGGTCTGGGAAGCGGAATGTCGTGCAGCAATCGGGCGTTATAGCCAAGTGCGTGGAGCGCCTTCACTTCATCCTCCATAAGCGGGCTGTCCGCACAGGAATAGATACATGCGGGAATTTCCTCAAAATCGCAGGAAATGTCCTGACATAGTGATTTATAGGCGGAAACGGCGTGAAGATTGGCTTCCAGATAGAGGCGCGCCTTTGTGTAACCTTTATTTTTCATAAGAGTCTGGTAAAGAGTGTCGTGCTGCGCCGATATGACGGCGGTTGTGCCGGCTGTCGTGCCGCCCCCAATGGTATCCGCCTCGCAGAGTATATAGCTGACGCCTGCCTGTTCTAAGAAATAAGCACAGAGAATACCTGCCATGCCGCCGCCGACAATGCAGACTTCTGCCTTTTCATCGCGGCTTAATGGGGGAAAGGTGGGAAGGGTAGCGGTATCGCTCCATAATGATTTTATCATGATATACCTCATGTCCGCTTTGACGGACGCATTCAAATTGTATTTTCCCTTTCAGTATTGCCTGCCTGCAGGAAAATATAAGTGCCGACGAATTTTTGGTGCAACATTTTTAGAGATATGATACAATGGAAAGGAAATTGCAGGAAAGCCCTGCAAATGACAGGCGGCAGAGAGGTTTGCTATGGATTGTAAGGAATTTGAAAAGAAAATACCGGCATTTGTGGCAAATGCGCTGGATTACAGGGAATTGAAGCAATTTCTTGCACATGTGGAGCGTTGCGCGGAGTGCAGGGAGGAGCTTACCATACAAGTATTGATATCGGAAGGCATGGCGCGGCTGGAGGAGGGCAGTGCTTTCGATTTGCAGAAGGAGCTGAGGCGGCGTATGCAGGAGGCGGAAAAACACATACGGCTGCATAGAATGTTTCGCTATATTGGTATGACGATGGCGGCGGCGGCGCTTGCGGCGGTTCTTCTGCTGGTTGTGATATTTGTCCTATAAAGGAAAATTGCGATACGCGAAAAGAGAGGTATCTATGAGTGAAAAAATTGTACTGATTGATGGACACAGCATATTAAACAGAGCTTTTTATGGGCTTCCTGATTTGACAAATGCGTCGGGACTTCACACCAATGCGGTGTACGGCTTTTTGAACATTATGTTCCGGATATTGGAGGAGGAAAAACCGGCGTATCTTGCTGTGGCATTTGACAGAAAGGAGCCTACCTTCCGCCATGCCATGTACGAGGCGTACAAGGGGACAAGAAAGCCCATGCCACAGGAGCTTAGGGAGCAGGTGCCTGTGATGAAGGAGATGCTTACAGCCATGGGCGTTCAGATATTGGAACATGCCGGATGGGAGGCGGACGATATTCTGGGGAGTCTGGCAAAGCAGTCAGAAGAAAAGGGCATGGAGGTTTCCTTGGTGTCAGGAGACAGAGACCTCTTACAGATTGCCTCAAAGCATATCAAAATCCGAATACCCAAGACCAAATCGGGAAAGACGGAGATAGAAGATTATTACGAGGCGGACGTGCTGGCACATTATCAGGTAACGCCTATCCAGTTTATTGAGCTGAAAGCATTGATGGGTGATGCATCCGACAATATCCCGGGCGTACCAAAGATTGGAGAAAAGACAGCAACGGAGCTGATGAAGGAGTACGGCTCCATAGACAATATTTATGCACATTTGGAAGAAATAGGAAAAAAATCAGTGAGGGAAACTCTTGCAGATAATAGGGAGCTGGCGGACTTAAGCAAGCGGCTGGCAACTATCAAGACAGACTGTGAGCTGAATTTTTCCTATGATAAAGCGAAAGCGGAAGGTTTTTATACCAAGGAAGCCTATGCGCTTTGCAAGAAACTGGAATTTAAAAATATTCTAAGCCGTTTTGACGGCAAGGCAGCAGTACGCACGGACACTGTGTCTAAGGGGTTTCGGACCGTGTCGGCGCTTGCGGAGGCACAGGAGGTTTTAAAAAAAGCGGGGATTTTGGAAGAGATAGGCATCTATCTTTTGGCGGACGGCAGGGAAAGGGAGGATATTACAGGGCTTGCAGTTGCCCTCTCTGAAGAGGAGGTGTGCTTTCTCGCCGCGGACGGGGAAATTACCGCTGCATACCTGTGCGAGGCGCTTGCGGCATTGTCCGTGCGTACAAACCTGTCGGCATTTGACATCAAGCAGTATTATTTTTTTATAGAAAAAGAAAACGCGGACAAATACTTTGATATCCTGATAGCGGCATATCTGCTCAATCCCCTCAAAAATGACTATGATACGGAGGCGATAGCAAGTGAGCATCTGGGTCTCATGCTGCCCGGGCATAAGGAGGTATTTGGAAAGGATACCCACAGAAGCGCATATGAAAAGAATCCTGAAAAATGCGCTGAGTATGCCTGCTATGAGGCTTATGCGGCGCTTGCGGCGAAGCCTGTGCTTACAAAGAAGCTGAAAGAAGCGGGTATGTACCGGCTGATGTGCGAGATAGAGATGCCTTTATCACTGGTTCTTTTTGATATGGAGCGTCTGGGTATGCTGGTGCGCCCACAGGAGCTGAAAGAGTACGGGGAGCGTCTGACGGGCAGGATAGCGCAGCTTGAGGAACAGATTTACGAGGAGGCGGGGACTGATTTCAATATCAATTCGCCCAAGCAGCTGGGGGAAGTTTTATTTGAAAAGCTGAAGCTTTCCGGCGGCAAAAAGACAAAGACGGGATACTCCACGGCGGCGGAGGTGCTGGAAAAGCTGGCTCCGGAGCATAAGATTGTGCAGGATATACTGGAGTACCGCGGGCTTGCCAAGCTGAAATCGACTTATGCGGACGGATTGTCGGCATGTATCGGGGCAGACGGCAGGATTCATTCCTGCTTTAACCAGACGATAACGGCAACCGGCAGAATCAGCTCTACAGAGCCGAATCTGCAGAATATTCCTATGCGCATGGAGCTGGGCAGGCAGATTCGCAAAGTGTTTGTGCCAAAGGATGGCTTTGTATTTACGGATGCGGATTATTCCCAGATTGAGCTGCGGGTACTGGCGCATATGTCGGGTGACGAACAGCTTATCGAGGCATACCGGACAAAACAGGATATTCACCGTATTACGGCGTCGAAGGTGTTTCACACTCCCTTTGACGAGGTGACGGATTTGCAGCGGCGGAACGCCAAAGCAGTCAACTTCGGTATTGTGTACGGCATCAGTTCTTTTGGATTGAGTCAGGATTTAAGCATTACCAAAAAGGAGGCGGCGGAATATATCGAGCAGTATTTTGCCACCTATCCGGGTATCAAAGCTTTCTTGGACGGGCTGGTAAAAAGCGCAAAAGAGCGGGGATATGCGGAGACGTTGTTTGGACGGAGACGTCCGGTGCCGGAGCTCTCCTCGGGCAATTTTATGCAGCGCTCCTTTGGAGAGAGAATAGCCATGAACTCGCCCATTCAGGGAACGGCGGCGGACATCATCAAGATAGCCATGATAAAGGTGTGGCGGGCGCTTCGGGAAGAAAATTTGAAATCCCGTCTGATACTGCAGGTGCATGATGAACTGCTGATTGAAACTGCCGTTGGCGAGGAGGAGAGCGTTGCGCAGATTCTGGCGGACTGTATGAGCAAAGCGGCGCAGATGTCAGTGGAGCTTGCCATCGATATGCATACCGGAAAGGACTGGTATGAAGCAAAATAGAAGTGAGGGATACTATGCGGCTGATTGGCATTACCGGCGGGGTTGGCGCAGGTAAAACAGAAATACTGGATTTTATTAGACAGCATTACCGGTGTAAAATTTATCTGGCGGACGAGGTGGCACGGCTGATACAGCAGCCCGGGCAGGTGTGCCATGCAAAAATAACGGCACTTTTGGGAAAAGGAATCTTAAAAGCGGACGGCTGTATAGACAGGGACAGGATGGCAGCAAGAATTTTTGTGGATAATGAGCTTTTGAAAAAGGTCAATGCCATTGTGCATCCGGCGGTCAGGCAGTATCTGGAAAATGCAGTAAGAAAAGCGCGGGCGGAAGGAAACACGGAGCTGTTTTTTATCGAGGCGGCGCTTCTGATTGAAAATGGTTATCGGGACTATGTAGATGAAATGTGGTATATCTATGCGCCTATTGCAGTGCGGAAAGAGCGGCTTAGGCAGAGCAGAAGCTACAGTGACGCAAAAACGGAGCAGATTATGCAGAGTCAGCTTACGGAGGAGCGGTTTAGGCAGAATTGTGATTTTGTGATAGATAACGGGGGAACGCTTGCAGAAGCGTATGAGCAGGTTAGAAAGAGACTGGAGGCATACACGTGGCAGGAATAGCACATCAGGGAAAAGCGGTGTTTGGACTGGATATCGGTACCAGAAGCATAGTGGGAACGGTGGGATACAGAACGAAAGAGCGTTTCGTTGTGATGGCACAGCGGATGAAGGAGCATGAAACCCGTGCCATGCTGGACGGACAGATTCACGATATCAAAAAGGTCGGCGATACCATCATGGCAGTGAAGGAAGCACTGGAGCAGGATATCGGCTCTCCGCTTGCGGAGGTCTGCATTGCGGCGGCGGGCAGGGTACTTCGGACCGTCACAACGCATGTGGACTATGAATTTGCGGAGGAGAGGGTGGTATTGGAGGAGGATGTCTATGCCCTGTCCGCCATGGGAGTGGAGCAGGCGTACGAGGAATTTCAGGGCGGCAATGACACGGATATGAAATTTTACTGTGTGGGGCATTCCGTGATTCGTTATTATATGAACCATTATCCAATCGGTAATCCGCAGGAGCATAAGGCAGGAAGCATAGGAGCCGACATGATTGTCACCTTTTTGCCGGAGGATGTAGTGGACGGGCTTTACAAGGCGGTAGAATACGCGGGACTGAAGGTGGCAAATCTGACGTTAGAGCCTATCGCCGCCATTCAGGTGGCGATACCGGAGCGGTTCCGTATGCTGAATATTGCACTGGTGGATGTGGGAGCGGGCACTTCCGATATTTCCATTACGCGCGACGGCGCGATTGTGTCCTATGGCATGATTCCCATTGCAGGAGACAGTCTGACCGAGGAGATTGCAAGGCATTGTCTGGTGGACTTTAACGCGGCGGAACAGATAAAGAGAAGTCTGCAGGATGCACTAAAAAAAGCATCGAAAGGGCAGGAAGACGGCATCGCCTATACGGATATCATGGGACTTGACCAGACCATAGGCGCGCAGGAGCTGACAGAGCTGCTTGCGCCGGTGATTGAGAACATGACCCGTCCGGTAGCGGAATGCATCAGGGAGCTAAACGGTGACAAACCTGTCAGCGCGGTCTTTGTCGTGGGCGGCGGCGGCAAGATTCCCGGGTATACGGAGAGCTTGTCAAAAAAGCTGGATATTGTAAAGGAAAGGGTTGCCCTAAGAGGCGGCGAGGTTATGGGTTTTATAGATTTCCCCAGTCATGTGGAGAAAGATTCCATGCTGGTGACGCCGGTAGGCATCTGCTTAAGTTTTTATGAACAGAACAATAATTTTGTTTTTGTAACCTTCAACAATGAGCGGATTAAAATATATGATAATGGCAGGCTTTCGGTGGTGGATGCCGCTATGCAGGCGGAATTTCCCAATGAGGATTTATTTCCCAAACGAGGCGCGGCGCTAAGCTGCACGATAGAGGGAAGAACTAAAATTAAGAGAGGCTCGCTTGGCGAAGCGGCTGTCATTACCGTAAATGGTGAGACGGCAGATATACATGCGGCGATTAAGGCAAATGATTTGATAAGCGTGATACCGTCTACAGCGGGTGCACCCGCTAAACTGGAAGTCCGCAGTCTGCCCGAATTTCATCAGTCCATCACGGTGGTGGTAAATGAAAAAAAAGTGGTTCTGCCAAAATTTGTACAGGTTAACGGCAGCCTGCAGTCGGGCTATTATGAGATACAGGATGGCGACGCCATTACCATGCAGAATTTTTATACGGTTGCGCAGCTTTTGGAATTTATGGACGTATTATTGCCTGAGGATACCCCCTTTGCGGTAAACCATGTGGCGGCGGACAGAAATACGCCTGTCTATGAGAATTTCAGCGTGGACTGGGGAGAAAAAGCGCTGGCATTTTACCACCGTCAGGATACGGAAGAAGCTATGCAGGAAGAGGATTGGCAGCGTGTCGGCGAGGAAGATGCCGGCACGGAGGATGAGGACAGCGAGACAGCAGGAGAGAGGGCAGCCGAGGCGATGGAAGGCGCAGAGCATACGCCCCAAAAGCCCGCGCCCCAAAAGCCCGCGTCGCATGATATTGTGGTGCTTGTCAATGGAAGTCCTGTGCGGATGAGCGGCAAGGCTTCTTATGTATATGTGGACGTGTTTGACTACATAGATTTTGATTTGTCAAAGCCCCATGGAAGCAGCGTATACACGGGCCTGAACGGAGAAAAAGCAGAATATTTAAGAGAAATCAAGGATGGCGACGTTTTTGAAATTTACTGGCAGCCATAGAGAGAAGAGAGGATTGACATGAGACTTTGCAGTATAGCCAGCGGCAGCAGCGGTAACTGCATTTATGTGGGTTCCGAAGCCACGCATTTATTGGTGGACGTGGGAATCAGCGGCAAAAAAACAGAAGCGGGTTTACATAGCCTTGGGCTTACCGGACATGATATCGACGGCATACTGGTGACCCATGAGCACGCAGACCACATTGCAGGTTTGGGCGTGCTTTGCAGAAAGTATGGGATTCCCATTTTTGCAACAAGGGGAACCATCGGGGCGATGTTGAAAAACGGCGGCAAAAATGCACCGGAGCCGTCGCTTTTTCATGAAATAGAGGCGGACAGCAGGCTGATAATAAAAGATTTGACAGTGTCGCCCATGCGGATTTCCCACGATGCCGCCGAGCCGGTTGCCTATCGGATAGGCTATGGCAGAAAGCGGGTTGCGGTGTGTACCGATTTGGGCGTTTATAATGATTATACGGTGGAGTGTTTAAAGGGCATGGACGCTCTGCTGTTAGAGGCAAATCATGATGTCAATATGCTGCAGGTGGGACCTTATCCCTATTATCTGAAGCAGCGGATTTTAGGCGACAGGGGGCATCTGTCCAATGAAAATTCGGGCAGGCTGTTAAGTCGCATCCTGCATGATGGTTTAAAGGCAATTCTGTTGGGGCACTTGAGTAAGGAAAATAATATGCCGGAGCTTGCTTATGAGTCGGTCAGAATGGAGATTACGCTGGGAGAAAATCCTTACAAGGCGGAGGATTTTGCCATATCCGTCGCACAGCGCAGCGAGCCGTCTCCTGTTGTGGAAATATAAAGGGAATGAAGCTGTTTTCTTGCTATTTTTTATGGCGCGTGATACAATGACAGCGGTAAATGGAAGCTTAGCGGCAAGTATGAAAAATGATATTGTGTGGATGATACAATGAAAGAAAGAAGGATAAGGGAAACATGAAAAAGACAATTATTACCGTTGTAGGAAAAGATACGGTGGGAATCATTGCCAGGGTATGCACATATCTTGCAGACAACCGCATCAACATACTGGACATTGCGCAGACGATTGTGCAGGGGTATTTTAACATGATGATGGTGGTGGACACATCGGGCGGCACAAAGGAGCACGGGGATATGGCGGATGACTTGGCAAAGCTTGGTGAAGAGATTGGCGTCATCATCAAATGCCAGAAGGAAGAAATATTTGATAAGATGCACAGAATCTGAACAAGGCGGGGAAAATGGCATGATTAACATATATGAAGTGGTGGAAACCAATAATATGATTGAGAAGGAGAATCTTGACGTCCGCACTATTACGATGGGCATCAGCCTGTTAGACTGCATAGATTCTGACCTTGCAAGAGTAAAACAAAAAATATATGACAAAATATATGAGGCTGCAAAGGACTTGGTAAAGGTGGGGGAAGAAATTTCCGAAGAGTACGGCATCCCAATTGTAAACAAGCGGATTTCCGTGACGCCGATTGCGCTGGTGGGAGGCGCGGCATGTAAGACGGAGGCGGATTTTGCAGAGCTGGCGGAGACGCTTGACGAGGTTGCGCACAAAGTCGGCGTCAATTTCATCGGCGGATATTCTGCGCTGGTGAGCAAGGGCATGACAAAGGCGGATGAGCTTTTGATACGCTCCATTCCGCAGGCGCTTGCCAAGACGGAGCGGGTGTGCAGCTCCGTCAACTTAGGATCCACCCGCACGGGCATCAATATGGATGCGGTGCGGCTTATGGGGGAAATCGTGAAGCAGACGGCGGAGTACACAAAGGAGGAGGATTCTTTAGGCTGTGCCAAGCTGGTGGTGTTCTGCAACGCACCGGATGATAATCCTTTTATGGCGGGCGCTTTCCATGGCATTACGGAAGCGGATAAGATTATCAACGTCGGTGTCAGCGGTCCGGGCGTGGTAAAGACTGCGCTTCAAAAAGTGCGGGGCGAAAGCTTCGAGGTGCTCTGTGAGACTATCAAAAAGACGGCGTTTAAGGTGACAAGGGTGGGGCAGCTGGTTGCCAAGGAAGCCTCCCGTATGCTGGGAGTACCCTTTGGGATTGTGGATTTATCTTTGGCTCCCACACCGGCGGTTGGAGACAGCGTGGCAGATATTTTGTGTGAAATGGGACTGGAGTATGCGGGTGCGCCCGGAACCACGGCGGCGCTTGCCCTTTTAAACGATCAGGTGAAAAAAGGCGGTGTGATGGCTTCGTCCTATGTGGGCGGACTTTCAGGTGCGTTTATCCCCGTCAGTGAAGACAGAGGCATGATTGAGGCAGTTACGCAGGGAGCGCTCACTCTTGAGAAGTTGGAGGCGATGACCTGCGTCTGCTCCGTGGGACTGGATATGATAGCCATTCCCGGGGATGTGAAAGCGGCAACCATCTCAGGTATTATTGCGGATGAAATGGCGATTGGCATGGTGAACCAGAAGACGACGGCGGTGAGAATTATACCGGTTATCGGAAAAGGCGTAGGAGAAACCGTGGAATTCGGCGGATTGTTAGGCTATGCGCCGATTATGCCGGTCAACCGTTTTTCCTGCGACGCATTTATCAGTCGGGAGGGACGGATTCCTGCGCCGATTCACAGCTTTAAAAATTGATATTGGAATGTGTGTCAAAATGAAAAGGAAAAATGAGACGGATAAAAAAATATGGCGGTGTACGCCGACGCAGTTGATATTACTGGGATTTTTAGGAGCGATTCTGGTCGGCACCCTGCTTTTATGCCTGCCCTTTGCAACAAAAAGCGGACGTGCGGCGCCGTTTCCCGACGCGCTTTTTACGGCGACGACCTCCGTGTGCGTTACGGGGCTTGTGGTGGTGGAGACAGCGGGCTACTGGAGTATTTTTGGACAGATTGTTATTTTACTGCTGATACAGTGCGGAGGTCTGGGGATTATTGCGTTTACAACGGCGGCGCTTTTGCTGCTGCGCAAAAAGATTACGCTGCGGGACAGGCTTCTCTTAGAGGAGGCGTTTAATCTAAGCAGCTTAAGCGGTCTTTTGCGTTTCTTAAAGAAAGTGTTTGCAGGTACTTTTCTGATAGAAGGCATTGGCATGGTACTCAGTGCAATTACACTTGTGCCGCTGTACGGTCCCGTGAAGGGAATTTGGTATTCCTTGTTTCATGCGGTTTCTGCTTTCTGCAATGCAGGAATGGATTTGATGGGACCAAGCAGTCTTCTTGCTTTTGACGGTAATATCCTGTTTAACCTGACTACTATGTTTCTTATTGTTGCGGGAGGGCTGGGCTTTCCGGTCTGGTGGGAAATTGCAGAAAGTGTAAAATATGTGGTAAAAGAAAAAAAGCGGGTGCGCAGCGGTTTGCGGAGATTGTCGCTGCACAGCAAGCTGGTATTGTTGTTTACGGCAATCCTGATTGTGGGCGGTGCGCTGGGCATTTTCCTGCTGGAGCGGCATAATCCGGCAACTCTGCAGGGCAAGCCGCTGCCAAAGCAGGCGCTTATGTCTATGTTCCAGTCGGTGACCTTAAGGACGGCGGGCTTCTGCACCATGCCGCAGGAAAATCTGACGGAGGCGGGCGCCTTTTTTTCCATGATGTGTATGTTTGTGGGAGGCTCGCCGATTGGAACGGCAGGCGGCATCAAGACGACGACAATGGCAGTACTGGTACTGGCGGTCTGGTGCCTGATTCGGGGCAGACAGGAAAATACGGTATTTGGCAGAACCTTGTCGCAGGATACGGTACGTAAGGCGCTGGGCGTTGTGGCAATCAGTATGGTGGCAGTGGGCAGTGCTTTAATGGCGATGCTTGTGCTGGAGAAGGGGAATTTTTTGGATATGGCGTACGAGGTCATCAGCGCAACTGCTACAGTGGGGCTTTCGCGGAATGTGACGGGGACGCTGCACACGGCGGGGAAGCTTGTGATTGTGCTCTGCATGTATCTGGGCAGGACAGGACCGATTTCACTGGCAATTGCATTGGGTAAAAAAAGAAAAAGCAAAGGAATTTACAGCTTTCCGGAGGAGGATGTTCCGGTTGGCTGAGAGGAAAGAAAGCAGGTTGCCGAAAGAGCGGATTCGGAAGGCAGGAGGGAAGCTATATGGGAAAGAAGAAAGACTTAGAGAAGCAGTCTTTTGCAGTAATTGGTTTGGGAAAGTTTGGGAGCAGCGTCGCTATGGAACTGGCGGCAGCAGGCGCGCAGGTGCTTGCCATTGACAGGGATGAAGAGCGGGTTTCCGATATAGCGGACCATGTGACTTATGCGGTCAGGGCGGATGTCTGCGACGGAAAGGTGATGGCATCTCTCGGCATCTCCAATATGGATGCAGTGATTGTGGCGATAACAGGAAGCCTTGACGCAAGTATAATGGCGAGCATTATGGCGAAGGAAGCGGGAGTCCCGCTTGTAATTGCCAAGGCGAAAGAAGATATGCATGCAAAGATACTCAGGAAGACAGGTGCGGACCGTGTGATTATACCGGAGAGAGAGTCCGGGGTGCGCGTTGCGCACAATCTGCTTGCAGGCAACTTTCTGGAGTTTGTGGAACTTTCCCAGAAAATCCGCATGGTAGAGGTACAGGTTAAGCCTGAGTGGTCTGGGAAAACCTTGCGGGAATTGAAGCTTAGAAATAAATATCAAATCAATGTCATCGCCATCAAGGAAAGCATAAACAGCGAGGCGCTTATCGACATTGACCCGGATAAAAAGCTGACACCTAAAATGTCCCTCTGGGTGGTAGCAGATAAAAATAAGATGGACAGACTGCTGTAATCAGGTGATGATTACCATTTGCCGGCGGTACTCATTTTGTATGGGAACGCCGGTTTTTTGTGCCTTTATGCTCTCGTAGAGATGTGCTGCAAAAATGTCCTGCCGTAATTGGCGCATACCGGTGGGAGAGAGGATTTTTTCGGCGCCGGAGAGCTTCGACAAAAGGGGGAAATCCTTTGGAAGGCAGGCAAACAGCCCGCGGGAGATTTCCCGAAAGCCGAGTATGCGGGCATATTGGGCATTTCCTTCTGCTTCGTAATATGCCAAATCCTGCTTTTGTATATTTAAGAGAATGTGAAGCAGAGAGCGGTTTAAGCGAGAATGGGTAATATCCTTTGACTTCAGCAAATCAGAGCAGAACTGCGTCCAGGAAATATAGTGTTCTAAAAGTTTTCCGATTTTGTCAGAAAGGTTTTCCGATATATCCACAAAGGCACAATAGCCGTCAGGCTGTAATTGCAGCAGGCGGTAAAAGAGCATGGAGGAAAAGTCCTCAGTACAGACGGATTTTCCGAAAGAGAGCTCCCGCTCTAAAATGTGCAGGGCGGCTTTGGGCATAAAAGGAGAAAGCTCGTCGCAGGAGCCGCCGTCTAAAAGCCGGTGCCGCAGAGCGAGAGCGGAGCAGAAAAACTGTCCGTCTGCGGGCCTCTCTGCTTTGCTTTGGAAAAGAGAACTTGGAGCAGGGGAGTCTTTTTGTGAGGGCAGGGAGTGCTCCAAATAGCCTGCACCCTGCCTTGGAAGCGTATAGACCTCCATAGGGCTGTCAAGTTTTATCAGTGCCTTCAGGTATTCGATTCCCAGTATATTATTGGGAGATTTTAGAAAAGAGTCGTCAAAAGAGGCATCCGCAAGGCAGCGTGTCAGGGCAAGGCTCCGCGCCGCAGGAAAGGATAACCCTCGGTGCAGGTGATATGCGAGTGTCTCTCGGAAGTCTTCCGGCTCGTCTGACAATACCTGTGCGGCTTGCCGGAGGGTGTCGATGCTGCCGCATTCACTGCCAAAGCAGAGGGCATCCACCTTGAGCTTGGCTAAAAGGGAAATGGCGCCTTTGGCGAAGTACTCGGCGCTGCCCGTAGCATAGCATACAGGCAGTTCTACAACCAAATCGGCGCCGCAGCGCAGCGCCATTTCACAGCGGGCATATTTGTCTAACAGGGCGGGGGTGCCGCGTTGGACAAAGTTACCGCTTAAAACAACAATGACAAAATCGGCAGCCGAAAGCGCTTTTGCTTTTTGAAGCTGATAAAGATGTCCATTGTGAAATGGATTGTACTCCGCAATAATACCGACAGTTTTCATAACTTCTCCTTATAACGTTATAACGTCTAAATATGTTTATTTTTCATGTGAAAAAAATAACATATCCTGTAAGCGGTTACATTGTTAAAAATATCACGTTTTTTAAGGGAAAACAGCAAAAAAGATGCATCTGAAATTGTACAATTTTCCGCATATTTTTCCTTGTATGCAATTTACACATCTAGTATAATGGATGTAAGAGAATTTGAAAAGAAAAATCTGAAAGGAGAAGGGATATGTCATACATTGATTTGATGAAACAGCGTGCCAAGGTTGACAAGAAGACCATTGTGCTGCCGGAGTCCAATGACAAAAGAACGCTGCTTGCTGCTGCAAAGATTTTAGAGGAAGGAATTGCCAACATTATTATGATTGGCGACGAGGAAAAGATTATGGATGGCGCCGGTTGGCTGGAGGTGGAGCTTGACGGCATCACAGTTATCAATCCGAAGACGACGGACAGGCTTGAAGAGTATGTGAACGTACTCTATGAAACCAGAAAATCAAAGGGCATGACGCCGGAAAAAGCAAGAGAAATCCTGTTAAATGATTATTTGACTTTTGGTATTGTGATGGTAAAGAACAACGATGCAGACGGTATGGTGGCAGGCGCCTGCCATTCGACAGCGGATACGCTTCGTCCCGCTCTTCAGATTTTAAAGACGGCGCCGGGCGTAAAGCTGGTTTCCGCATTTTTTATTATGGATACGGTGATGAAGGAGCAGGGAGAGAACGGTACTTTCCTGTTTGCCGACTGCGGACTGAATCAGGATCCGACGCCGGAGGAGCTTGCAGCCATTGCGGATACTTCTTCCCGAAGCTTTAAGTCGCTTGTGGGTCCCAAGCCTGTGATTGCCATGCTTTCCCATTCTACCAAGGGCAGTGCAAAACATGCGCTTGTAGACAAGGTGGTTGAGGCGACGAAAATCGCGCAGGAACAGTATCCTCATCTTGTGTTGGATGGGGAGCTGCAGACGGATGCCGCACTGGTTCCTTCCGTTGCCAAGTCAAAGGCGCCGGGCAGTCCTGTGGGAGGAAGAGCCAATATTTTGATTTTCCCCAATCTGGACGCAGGTAATATCGGCTACAAGCTGGTGCAGAGACTGGGAGGCGCAGAAGCCTACGGACCGATGCTGCAGGGCATTGCGAAACCGGTCAACGATTTGTCCCGCGGCTGTTCATGGGAAGACATTGTAGGTGTCGTGGCATTGACGGCTGTTCAGGCGCAGCTTGTATAAAAAGGGAGTGTAGAGAAAGGAAACGGATATGAATATATTAGTGATAAATTGCGGCAGTTCATCTTTAAAGTTCCAACTTATCAATGCAGACAATGAAAAGCTGATTGCAAAAGGTCTTTGTGAGAGAATCGGCATAGAAGGAAGCCGGATTTCTTATACGCCGGACGGCGGTGAAAAAGAGGAAAAAGAAGCGCCCATGGGCAGCCACACAGATGCCATTCGTCTGGTACTGGACGCGCTGACAAATGAAAAAACAGGTGTAGTAAAGAGTCTTGGCGAAATTGGAGCCGTTGGACACCGTATTGTGCACGGTGGTGAAAAATTTGCGGAGTCTACGTTGATCGACAGTGAGGTGCTTGCGGCGATAGAAGCGTGCAATGACCTTGCGCCCCTGCACAATCCGGCAAACCTGATTGGCATCAATGCCTGCAGGGAATTGATGCCGGATACGCCCATGGCTGCGGTATTCGACACGGCATTTCACCAGACCATGCCGGATAAGGCATATATGTACGGTCTGCCATATGAATATTATGAGAAATATAAAATCAGGCGGTATGGCTTCCATGGTACCAGCCATTCCTATGTGAGCAAAAAAGCGGCTGAGGTACTGGGCAGAAAATACGAGGATTTAAAGATCATTGTATGTCATCTTGGCAACGGCGCTAGCGTATCCGCCGTGATGAATGGAAAATGTGTGGATACTTCCATGGGACTGACCCCTTTGGAGGGGCTGATTATGGGAACCCGCAGCGGCGATATTGACCCTGCCATTATAGAATTTATTGCACATAAGGAAGGCAAGTCCATTGACGAGATTATGACCGTGTTAAATAAAAAATCCGGCGTTTTAGGGCTTTCCGATAATCTTTCCTCCGATTTCAGGGATTTGGAAGCCGGTTATCACGAAGGCAGCAGGAGAGCCGTCAACACGATGGAAACATTTGCCTATCGGGTGGCAAAATACATCGGCGCTTATACGGCTGCCATGAACGGCGTGGATGTCATCTGCTTTACGGCGGGAGTCGGGGAGAACAGTTCTTTTATCCGCAGCATGATTTGCAATCATTATCTGGGCTATCTGGGTGTGAAGCTGGATGAGGCGGCAAATGAAAAACGAGGCGAGGATATTGCCATTTCAACAGCAGACAGCAGTACTACCGTTATGGTAATTCCTACAAACGAGGAGCTTGCCATCGCAAGAGAAACATACAGGCTGGTAACTGGATAGGTTTAGAGCGTACAGCTATAGCGTGTGCGGAGTATATGCGATATGCGAACCGGCAGGTAAGAAAAGAAAAACTGCCCGAATATGTAAAAATTACAGTTCGGGCAGAATATTTTGTATAAAGTAATAGAAAGCACATTGCATGCTTTTTATTTATGATAACAGAATTATTATTTTACAAAGGCGAGCACGGCGAGTATGATGCCAATTAACTCATAAATGCCAATCAGAACGGAAACCACCCAGCCGATGATGTTGACAATGGGAAGCAAACTCATAATTCCTACGACTACACCAAGAACGGCGGCTACCACGATATAGATGGCAATGACAATAATAAGGCTGACAACATTGTTTTTGTCTACCTTCTTGTTGAGCGGAAAATAAGGTGTTAATTTGTCCATGAGAAAGAATCTCCTTTCGTATTTATGATAATAATTATTATACTTCCAAATTGTGTAAATTACAATGGTAAAAGAGGAAGAAAAACTGGAAAGCAGTATTTTGAGAGAATAGGGTCTGGATGCTACAAAGGCGTGGACTTTTTGCAGTTTGTCTGATAAGATAATAGTGTATGGAATTTTCTGATAAATTCCCATGTGTGAAAGTGTGGTCTGAAATAAAAATAAAGGCAGAATGGATATGAAAGACGTAAATTTTAGCAGTAATCAACAGCAGGAGCTGCATTTATCTATGATAGAAAATGCAGAGTATCAGAAAGCACAAAATCAGGAAATTAAGCTTGGAGCAGAGCAGGGGCTGGATGTTTCCATGTATTCCAATCCGGAATTCAACTGGCTGCAGATGGAGCAGATTCGTATGGGACTCCAGGATAATGTGGATGCTTCCTTGTATGCAAATCCTGCTTACAGTTATGAGACCATGCGGCAGATAAGACTGGCTCTGTATTCTGCGATAAACTTGATTCCTTATCTCCAAAAAGGTTTTACGGATGAAGATTTGGAAGAAATCCGTCTTGCCCTTCTGGATAAGCTGCCAATTGACGACTGGCTGGCGGATAATATGTGTGCCCCGCAGATTCGTGAAATTCGAATCGGCTTGTGCGAACAGTTAGATGTTTCTGCGTATGCGGACATACAGTACAACTGGATGCAGATGGAACAGATTCGACTGGGGCTGGAGAAAAAGCTGGATGTTGCTATTTATGCGAATTATCTGTTCAGCCATTTTCAAATGCGGGAAATGCGTCTGGGACTGGAGGCAGGACTGGATGTATCTTCCTACTGCGGATTGGTATATTCTGCTACGGATATGAAGGAGAAGCGGTTAAGTCTGTTAAGCAGAAAAACGACAAAGACAACAGTTACCGCAGGGACAGATCCTGTTTTTGACTCTTTAAGAAAAAATGAATTTGTGATTTCCGTTGAAGATAATGGCAATAAGGCATATGCTTATATACCTTGGGTGCCGGGCAACATCGTTACCAAGGAAGATATTTACCGTGACTTGGATAGAAGAGAGATTACGTATGGAATCAAAGCAGAGGCTATTTCCGATTTGATTGAAAAGAGGCGGATGAACGAAAAAGTCCTGATTGCCGAAGGGATTCCCGCAAAAAAAGGCAAGGATGGCTGGTTTGAGTTTTTTGTCAGGCTTGACTTGCCGCGTATTCCTGCACCGCTGCCGGACGGCGGGGTTGATTATGTCAACATAGAAGCATTTGAAATGGTTGACAAGGGAGAAAAAATAGCAGTTTATCACCGCGCGGAGAAAGGCAGGGACGGGAAAAATATTTACGGAGAAGCCATGCACGGTGAAAACGGCGCAGAACAAAAGCCTCTGCGAGGCGTGGGATTTGAGATTGCGCCGGATGGTGTGACTTACCTGTCCAAAATGAACGGAAAATTTGAATATTTAAATGGCAGGATTGTTATTACCAACATGCTGATTGTCAGGGAGGATGTCACTTCTGTAACAGGCAAGTTGGAAGTGGATGGCTCCGTGTATGTGATTGGAAGCATCTATTCCGGCGGATATATTAAGGCGAGCGGAGATATTATTATCGAGCATAATGTGGAAACGGGAAGACTGATTGCCGGCGGCAATGTTATGATTAAGAAAGGGAGCTGTTCCAAACGGGACTGTTTTATTGATGCGGGAGGCGAGGTTTCCGGAAGCTTTTTTGAGGCTGCTAATATCAATGCAAGGGGTAATGTCAAAGCAAACTATATTATGAATAGTAACATCAACACGATGGGCAAGGTAATTGTCTCGGGAAGCAAGGGAGTGCTCTTAGGCGGAAGAATATGTGCGGTAAAAGGCGTGGACACATACAATCTGGGCAACAGCACCCACTTAAAAACGCTGTTAGAGGTCGGGAGAAACGAGCTGTATGAAAGAGAACAGGCGCTGTTTGCAGAGAAAAGAGAGCAGATTCTGAACGAGTTGGCTGTGTTGGAAAAAGGGTGGAATAAGCTGCTGCAGATGATTGCCGCAAAGAAGGAAGTCTCAAAGGATATGGTGCGTAAGGTACACGCCACCATCACAGTCAAAGGACAGGAACTGGCGGATTTGGACGCGGAAGCTTCTAAACTGGCAAACGAGACGGACAATACTGTCAAGGCTCCCATTTGTGTCAGAGGCAACGCGTACGGGGGCAGTATGGTTGTCATAAATACCATAAAGTATATGTTGTCACAGGAAATTAGCAGGGTTGTTTTCCGGCTTAGAAATAAGCAGGTCGTAATGGTAACTTTATAAAAAAGAGAAAGTATGGTACGGGAATGAAACGTGATACAATATTAATTTTTGAGGACAATGCGATTGAACGTGGGATTTTGGTTGAATTGTTTCAGTCGGAGTATAAGATTTTGGAAGCAGAAAACGGTAAGGAGGGAATTGCGCTTTTAACCAGCCATTTTTCTTCGATTGCAGTCGTTTTGCTGGATTGTCTGATGCCGGTGATGGATGGGTTTGCAGTATTAAATTATTTAAAAGGGAAAAATACGTTAAATAAGATACCTTTTATTATGATTACGGGGCAGGATGCTTCTGAATCTGAAAAAAAGGGCTATGAGTACGGCATTGTAAGTTATATTAAGAAGCCGTATCAGCCAGAGGTTATCAAGCAGGTGGTCAGCAACGCGGTTGGCTGGTTCCAGTATAAGCTGCAGTTAGAGGTGGTTGTAAAGAAGCAGAACGAAAGCCTCAAAAAACAAAGTGAAATATTGAAGCGGCAGACACAGAAGTTGAATCAGTTGAATGAAGCCTTAATCGATTCTTTGAGCAATATTGTGGAATTTAGGAATCTGGAGTCGAAACAACACATTAAGAGAGTTCGCGAGTTTGTGCTGTGTCTGGGAAACAGTGTTATGAAATACTATCCGGAGTATGAGCTCACGCAACAGAAACTGAAGCTGATCGGTTGGGCGTCTTCTCTTCATGACATTGGAAAGATTGCGATTCCGGATAATATTATTTTAAAGGCAGGAAAGTTGACGGAAGATGAATTTGAACTGATAAAATCGCATACTACAAAGGGAGCCGAGATGATAATCCAGTCTATTGGGATCAATGACAAGGAGCTTTTGGATTACGCCTGCGATATTGCAAGGCATCACCACGAAAAATATGACGGCAAGGGGTATCCTGATGGCTTAAAGGGGGATGAAATCAGCATTGCGGCACAGATAGTCTCTTTGGTAGACATTTATGATGCACTTGTGACAAAGCGCGTTTACAAGGCGGCATATGAACCGGAAAAAGCATACCAGATGATTATCAAAGGACATAGCGGCTCTTTCTCGCCTAAGCTTCTGAAAGCATTTACGGAGGTCAAGACAGAATTTGAAAAATTATTGATGATGTACCGTGATGAAGAATAAGACGGGAGAACTGATAAGAGCCGCCAGATAAAATAATAAAAAAATATTGACACACAATCCGGCAGGTAGTAATATATTAAAAAATAAATAGTGGGAAACAAACCGATGATGTGGAGATAAAAACGGAACGTGCACTTACAGAGAGACCGGAAGGCTGAGAACCGGACAGAACGCAGGCTGTTAAATGGACCACGGAGGGCATAGTGAACAGGAATTTTTCAAGTAGCTGTGACGTAAGGCATACGTTAGTTGCCAGGGATATGATGGTATCCTGAAGAGTGCATCCGCCGCTATAGGTGTGCGGGTGAAGCAAGGTGGCACCACGGGTAGATTTTGTAACTCGTCCTTGACAGATTTGTAATCTGTCAGGGATTTTTTTGTGTATATAATTTCCTGACAGATGGAAAAAAGCCTGAAGTGAGGGAGCAAAAAAGGAGGAGCGAATGAAACAAACGACAGATGATGTAAAAATTTTTCCGACAAGAGAAGAAGCGGCTGCATATGGTGAAAGCGGCAGGTATAATCTGCTGCCTCTCTGGACGGAGCTTTATGCGGATATGGTGACGCCGATAGAGGTTTTAAGGCGGCTGAAAAAGGTAAGCAGTCATGTTTTTCTGTTAGAGAGTGCGGAGGATAACCGGCATTTTGGGCGTTACACTTTTTTGGGTTTTGAGCCGAAGCTGGAAATGGTATGTCAGGACGGGAAAGTGCAGGTGACGCAGAACGGAGAGAAAAGAACATTCCATGAAAATCCGGCAAAATGTGTCAGAGAGCTCATAAGGGCATATAAAAGCCCGTGTATAGAGGGGCTTCCGCCTTTTAGCGG
>ERZ779622.549-NODE-549-length-21239-cov-7.507836_pt1 | contig 21239 bp, 20 predicted proteins | sample MGYA00514188_ERZ779622 | MGnify/ENA primary metagenome ERZ779622 (study PRJEB29562, sample SAMEA4376702) | mouse gut metagenome | isolation source: Cecum | study: EMG produced TPA metagenomics assembly of the A DSS colitis mouse model was used to assess the... | reverse complement strand
AATAATTTGCTGGAAAAATTATTTCCAGATGTAGATTATAAAATGGAAAGAAACTGTATTGGCAGAGTTAGAGTTGATGAAATTCATCAAGCCGTTTGTTATACTCATTTTCTGTTGCCAATTCCTCATATAACAAAATCGCATAAATCAATAGTTCCTCCATAATAGCACCCCCAAAAAATCCGATTTACAGCAACAGTTTATCCACCTGCCAGATTATTTCTTGCTCAGATATATCATATGGCATTGGGTCAATATCTTCAAAGCAGCAATTTGAAGCATAAGAATGATTATCCGTCCATTCTAATACCCAAAAGTCTGCTAATGTAGATACTTTGAAAAATACTCCATTCATTGTCCAACAAATACCTGACGGGTATAATTCTAATTGCTTTGCTCCAAGTTCACGGAACCTATTTTCAGCAACTGCTTTTATATCTGCTTTTTTCATAAGCAACACCTTCCACAACTTACGATTATCCTTGCTTTTTCATAAGTCGTTGTCCACTAAAAGCATTCCGACTGCAAATCCCTGTACAATATCCAATCCTATCACAACTGTTGAGTTATTATAAAGGCTTGTGTCTTTGATAATGATATAGGCTAATACGAAAAGCAATGCGATTCCATTACATATGCGTACACGCTTATTGTAGCGTCCGCTTCTGTATTTGTATAATCTGCTGCCCGCAATACTGCCACTAATTATTCGTGCATTTTCATTTACCGCCGGATTTGAAGTTATCGAACTAAATATCTGCGGGTATATAATTACCGAATTGTCATTTTTTGTGCAGATAAAATATATCAACCGTTTTATAATTATTACTATTTTTCATAAATACATAAGCACTGACCGTCATCCGTATATGCCGCTAATTTATCAAATTGCGGAGTAACAATATAAAAATCCTCCAACAATCCATCAACTTCATTAAGTAGCTGTTTCATTTGTATCCCTAATCAAATCTCTTATTGCAAACGCTTTTTCTTTCAATTTTAAGGAAATGCTTTCATCAGCGTTTCCTTAAATGGAACATATTACTTGGGGGCAGCTTCCTCGTTGAGGGGCTTATAGTTGCTGTCCATGTAGTTCTTTTTCCCAAAGGGAGCGTAATTTTCATCCAACAAAATCAAGTTTCCGTTTCCCAAATCAGGGAACTGCCGCGCAACTTCCTTGAGCACCTCCCATTCGTCTCTGGCATTTTCTTTGTTGTCCTCCTCCACCTGTCTTAGCGCTTCTTGAATAGACTGCTGATCTGCCGTTCCCCAATAGAGAGGATGGGGCTGGAAGGAAGAATGGTAATCGCCGCCCTCATAGCAGAAAAAACAGGAGCAGGGGATTTTTTCAAATAGAATTTTTTGCGCCCCGTCAAGCTCCTTCACCTCCAGACAGTAGCACCCATTTACGGCTGGCGCACCATCCCGCGCGGTCATGTTTGCGATTGCCATGCACAGGAAGCTGTATCTATTGTCATTTTATATGCACCTCACTTCCACCTATATTATATGCAAATTCTAGCTAGAAAACAACCTATTTAGCGTTTTTAGATTGCTGTATCATTGAAATTTGCCCTTGTAAATAGCCCATAAGGACAAAAACAAGGGAAAATGCATAGCAATTCACTGTATGAGGCTAGAAAATCCTTGAAAAATAAGGAAAGTTCAAGAAATTCATCTGCAAACCGGAAGTTATATACTTCAGCCCTACACGTTTGTATTTTGATGACTCTTATCTTCTTTTATTATCAAATGTACTGTCTTTTGTCCATCGCACATATTTATTACAACAAAAAATCCAACACATACTACCATCGCAATAATATTTGCTACCCAGTTTTGACGAACCACAACAATATCACTAAAAGAATTTATCAAACTATGTGCCATCATGCATAAAAATGTACTTCTTCCCTTTATGTATAAACCGCCAAGAAAAAATGCAATGGCTAATGTTGACAATGTATGTGCCAAAAGATTTGTCCGCAACTGCTGATACGTTCCAAGCATTACAAATAGTGGCAAATGCCACAACTGCCATACCATTCCTATCTTTAGAACTACCCAAATTCTGTTCTTATTATTTATCTGCAATTCCCATTCCAACCAGAATCCTCTCCATCCAATTTCTTCCATTCCGCCAATGATTAAAAACATAGGAACCAGAAAAATTAAATTGGCAAAGGAACTCAAAATTTCTCCGCCCCAAACAAAGTATGGTAATAGCTGTAGTGCACACACTACCACTAATCCAATTATCCAATCTCCTTTATGAACAGGCAACCTAAAAATCCCTTTGATAACTTCCTTATATTTCTTTTTTTCGTATATTTTCTCAATAAATACCGCAGAAATTGCTGGAGATATTACACCTATAAAATATAACACCAACATCCATGTGTGTTCATTAAAGTTTACATTTTTTATTCTGGAATAAAGTGCAATGCTTCCCCATGACAAATATGTAATGCTAAAACATATTATCAAGTATCTTTTTGTTGCACTTTTTATTATGTTTTTTTCCACTATAATTATACCTCTGCCCCCGCGCCCCCGACCTCTCCCAAAGAACAGAATGGAATGTTACGCAATAGGGCTTGACAAAACGCTTCATGGCATTGTGCATGGGTCATTGTGCATGTGGTATATGGGGGCACAGACCCGCTTTCGCTTCATAAAAATGCAGCGGTGCGTAATGCCAAAATACGGCGCAAGTCATGCGAGCATGACTTTAGTGCCGGCGTTTTTTAAGAGTCTGCTTATGGAATATACCACATGCACAATTCGGGACTAGCAACTAAAAGTTTTGCATTTCCCTAGTGCTTTCTTGCTAATATTTACCACCGCATTTCGTTAAAATTATTCCCTGATGCTCCGATTCTGTAAAGATTGTCCTCTCCACTTTATACTGCATTTTGTAACATAAATCAATTCTTTTAGGAGGTATTACAAATGAAAAAAGCGATTATTATTGCACTGGGTATTATCACACTGGCAGGTCAGATTTCTTTCTTTGCTCCTCTGAGGGCAGATGAAGATCTTTGTCCTCCGGCTGGTCATGTTGAGATGCCTTTCTACATTTGCTATATGTAATTACATTTTGATACTCTGTATTAACTTGTTCAGCCAATTTATTATTACCGCTTACCTTAAATAGACAAATTGAATATTCATAACTCTCTAACGCCTTTCTCACCCCTCCCAATTTCGCATATGCAACAGCTCTATAATAATAAAATTGTGCCAATGGAACTAATTTTCCGTATGTTTCACAAAATTCAATCCCTTTCTTACACAAAAAGAATACTTGCCTAAAATCTCCTACTTTTGCTTCCAGTTGGGCCAAGTTAACCAGCAGCATAGGATACCGCTTCATTATCACCTCTTTGTCAAGCTTACTCCGCTCTATATAATCCACCAAATAATACATGTATTTCATAGACAAGCCCATACGCTTCATCTCGTACAGCATAACAGCCATATTATTTAAAATATTAATTTCCGTCAATGTCATCAGACGAATCGCATATAAATCCCTTGCCTTAAAATCAGGCATAGTCAGAAGAAGTGCCTTTTTTAACATTTCATATCCTTCCTCTAACGGCATCCCTTCTACATATGAGTTATAAGCCGCTTTCACCATCATGTAGTATTGTTTTTCCAAATTACTGGCGGCGCCCAGCTCCGCTATCTGCCTTTCATATACTTTCATTTCTTCTTTTATGTCCATATTATGTTGCATAAGCTTATAGCCCATATCTACCTCAAGAGAATGTTTTATAATTTCATCCTCATTCGCAAAAAACACCAAATTTTCCGTACTGCAGCCCAGCCGCTCCAAAAGTGCTTCCTCCACTTTTAGGCTCGGCTTCTGAATGCCGGTTTCTATCCGTGACAGCGTCGATACGGCGCAGATGCCATAGCATAAGTCCTCCTGTGATAATTTCTGCCTGACACGTTCTTCCTTAATTCTTGCTCCAATTCTGTAAATTTCCATAACTCATCCCCATGCCCGTTGTAAACTGCGTCGCAAAGCTTTTTTCGCAACGCTTATCCTATAGTTTCCTCTTTTGTGTATTGCCGTCCTTTCTTTTTCGCAGACACAAATTTCTTATATATTTACTATAAGGTCTTATACACTCATGTTGCAACAACAAAATGCATCCTATATAATAAAAATTAAAAATACGAATCCGAGGAGGACTTTTTATGGCTTTACTGCATGTTGATTTTTTCTCAGACGTACTTGGCATGTGCATGAACATGGACGTCATTCTTCCCCAGCAGACGTACTCTCAAATTGGCATGGAGGGCAAAAGAAAATCGGGGAAGTATCCCACTCTCTATCTTCTGCATGGCATGAGCGACGACCACACGATCTGGCAGCGCCGCACTTCTATCGAACGGTATGTCAGCGAGCTCGGCATCGCCGTTGTCATGCCTACCACGCATCTGGGCTTTTATACAGATACGGCATATGGAATGCGCTACTTCACTTTTATTTCCGAAGAGCTGCCTGCCATCTGCCGCGACTTCTTTCCCAACATGTCAGACAAGCGCGAAGATACGCTTGCGGCAGGTCTTTCCATGGGCGGCTATGGCGCTTGGAAGCTGGCTTTCGCGGCTTCTGATACCTTTGGCGCAGGCGCATCCCTTTCCGGCGCCCTCAATATAGCCGCACAAACACGGCTGCTAGAGGACCTGAAAACCGAACGCCGCGTTTTCTGGGAAGGTATCTTTGGCGACCCTGCACATATCGCAGACACGCCAAACGACTTGTTTTACCTTGCAAAAGAATTAAAAGCCTCCGGCAAACCGCTCCCCAAGCTCTATGCATGGTGCGGTACCGAAGACTTTCTGTATGAAGACAATATAAAAGCATGGAATAAAATGCAAAAGCTGGGTTATGACTTATCCTGTCATGAATCGGCGGGCGACCATCAATGGATATACTGGGATGAGCATATCAAAAATATATTGAATTGGTGGCGCCCCTGTAATAACTGACCCTTTTGCCGCTACGCTCTGCGGACTGATTGTCATGTTGCAGAAGCTGCGCCGGTTATTCTGCCGGCGCAGCTTCTGCCGCCTCGATTACATAGTCCCACGCCGTTTCCTCTGACGCTTTTAGGCTAAAAAGATAACTCTCGCCGGTCTGAAGCATCGCCGAAAACTCCTCTTTAAACACGGCAGACACCACCTCGCCATCTTTTGTGCACAGATAATAAACCGTGTATCCGTCCTTCTGCTTCGCCTCCGTCACTTCCATGACGCCTGCCATCTGCCCATCGGCATTCTCTCCTGCACTTCCCGAAATCTGCTCGTCCCTACTTTCTTCTGCAGGTGGAGTGATGGTCTCTGCCGCCTCCAACGAAGCGTTATCGGAGGATGCTGCCCCGCTTGCATCCTCCAGCATCGCATCGGCATTTTCCTCGGGCTGCACGGCATCCGCCTCATACCGTTCTGCAGAACCTTCCGTACCGTCTTCTGTGCTGCACTCCGCTTCATTTGAAAAACCATTTGTATCTGCTGCCGTATCCCCCGCTGCCATACCGCCTGCCGCTTCCGGCACCATATTCTGAAGCGCCATATCTTCTTTGGGTACTGTCTCAGAAGCCTTTCTTCCGCCAAGAATCCAAATACCAGAAAGCAGCCCAAGGAGCAGTATTGCCGCCGCACAGACAGAAAAGTACCGGAAGGGAAATATGATTTTTTTATGTCCTGCTTTTTTATCTGTCAGACCCGCTTCAATCCGGTTCCACAAATCAGGTGTTTCTTCCTGACAGAAGCGCTTATATTCATCTTCCAGATTCTTCATATCCGCACCTCCTTAACTTTTTAACTGCCTCTCTGTAGCGCCATGCCACCGTTCCCAAGGGCTCTTCCAGTGCATCCGCTATCTCCTGAAAAGTCATATCAGCGGCAATTTTCATATGTACCACCTGTCGTTCTGTCTCCTTTAAGCCTGCCAATGCCTCCGCCATGCTCATTTCAGAAACAACCTGCTCTTCCACGCTTTTCTCTTCTGTCTGTTCTCCGCGCATGGCATTTTGCACCAAAGAATACTGCCCTCCTTCTTCCGGCTCCGCCGCAAAATCTACCGGTTCCTCCCGCTTTCTCTTACGAATATAATCTATGGCAAGATTGCGGGCTATCGTCGCCATCCAACCTTTATGCCCGCTGCCACTTCTGTAAGAAGCTGATTTTTCCCACAGACGAATAAAAAAATCACTGGTAACATCCTCCGCCTCCTCACGGGTCTGCAGAAGCTGCCGTACAATGCCGTAGATATAGGAGACGTACTCTTCGTATACTTCCCTAAGCCCATCCCTGTCACCCCTGTTCATACTGCGGATGCATTTTTCAAATCTGCCTTCTGTCACGCTCTTTCCTTTCCGAATTCTCCGTTTGCAGGCAAATCAGGATTCGGCATCCGTTAATCCCCCAATCAATATAGATACGAATACCGGAATTCTTTTTTATTGCTTTTATAAAAATTTTTACGGTTCCTCAATATACCCCTTCAGCTCCTCCTCAATCATGGCAAGGGATTCTGACAGGGTTCTAAGCTGTTTTGACAGCTCCTCCTTATTGGCACGCTCCTTTTTATAGCAGATGCGATGCTCCAGACTCGACCAAAAATCCATGGAAAGGGTACGGAACTGTATCTCCACCGGATAATATTCCATGGCATCCAGCGTGTGAAGCGGCACGCCAAAAATAATATGATAGCTTCTGTAGCCGCTCGCTTTGGGATTCGTCATATAATCTTTTTCCTTAATCACAATCAAATCACTCTGGCGCTTTAGGGAAGCAAGCAGTTCATGAATTTCTGACTGGAAATAGCAGATAACACGAATACCGCCAATGTCCTTTAAATTATCCTTGGCATTTATCAGGCTGTCCGTCAGCCCCAGACGCTCCAGCTTTCTTTCAATACTTCTTTTTTCTTTGATGCGGTACTGCATATGATGTACCGGCTTGCTTTCCTCCATCGCATGATCATAGATGCTGTGGTTTAAAATTTCAAGCCTTGTCAGCATAAGCTGCGTGGCATCCTCATAAGGCTTTATCAATTCATAATATTGTTCGTTCGTCATAATTCCTTTTCCCGCTTTTATTATTTCTATCACTTTCCGTCAATCTGCCGGATTTTATCCAATCTCTTCCGTTCTCACACACAGCAGCAGAAGCGGCCGCCCAGACAGGTACTGCAAAGCATATTCGCAATGCAGAGCCGCATACACATGCTGCCGTCATCCGGCGCCATGCCGCCAAAAGGCGCGCTTCTTTCCCGATACCAGTATGCTCCTGCGTCCATTCTGCTCAAGAAGTTCTGATATTCCCAGTTGTCCGGTTCCATCCTGACCGCCGTCTCTGCGTGCTCTCTTGCCGTCACGTTGTTGCCCAGAGACAAATTCGCTACCGCACTATAATAATACCACTTCGCAGACCTGTCCGCCACCTGCTCCAGTACGTGCAATGCTTCTCTATAATATCCCGCACGAATATAAGCAGCCGCGGAACGAAGATAATCCGTTCCCTCGCCGCCGCTCTCTCTGCCGCCAAAGCCTCCAAAGCCGCCGTAACCGCCAAAGCCCCGGAATCCCCTGCCGTTTGTGTAGCTGCCCGAACGCCTGTAGCCGGCATCCTCTGCATAATCGCCGCTCCGCATTTTCATAATGTCCTGATAAGCACGCTGTACTTCCTTAAACTTTTCCTCCGCCTTATCCTGATTGGGATTGTTGATATTGGCATCCGGATGGTATTTGCGGCTGAGCTTCCTATACGCTTTTTTGATTTCTTCATCAGAGGCTTCTCGCGAAACGCCCAAAATCTGATAGGGGTCATTCATTTGTCTTTACCCGCCCTTTTCTTTCTGATTTCCTCATACTTTACCCATACTCCCGAATACAAAATATTGCGCAGGATATCCGCATGTTCCAAAATCGGCAGTTTTTCAAATTCCCTGCAGCACTCCGCTATCATCATAGTCAATATCTGCCCGCAGGCACCCTCAAAATCCGGCGTTTGATACAGACGCTGCAGCGGATTGTAGCTGCCGCTCTTTTCGTCTTCCTCGATGTCCTCATACGCATCCATAATATAAATGAACTTTCCCAGATAAAAGCCCATTTTCGAGAGCACCGGTTCCCATTCGTCCTCCCTATACACCAGTATTTCCGCCATAATGCTGCCAAAGGTTCCTGCCATTTCATCCAGATTGGAAGCATGTTTTGCCTCCCCTTTGGCAAGCTGCTCCATTGCGTCCGCAATCCTCTCTGCCTTTTCCTGATAAAGGCTCAAAACCTTACTGTTTTTTCCGGCAAGCATTCCAAGCATACATTTTGCTGAAAATTTTCTGTCATCTTTCCAGTCGTCCCTGTATTTAAGGCAGGATAGCAGCACGGACATATCCGCCGCATAAGCTGCCAGCTCATTTTTGCGCACGCCGTGCTTTCCCAAGGGGTGCGCCATGCATCTCTCAGAAACGCAGACTGTCTCCGGCTCATAAAGCCCTGTAAGCAGCATGTACAAAAAAGTCATATCATAGCTCAGGGTAAGGCGGGACAGATTGCCTCCCCGCTCCTTTAAGCTCTTGCAAAGACCACAGTAAAACGACCTGTACACATCATATTCCTTAAATTTCAGCTCCGCCTTGTTCACGGCTATATATCCAAACATAAACGCACCCCGCCCTATGTTCTCTTCCGAAAGACGGTTCCGCATTTTCTGCAGCTTATCTCCACCGTGCCATGCCCCTTCGGAATCCGCAGCTTCTGCCTGCAGCCGGGACATTTAAAAATCCGGTATTCCCTGCGTTCGGCTGCGCCGCGCTTTATTCTCGCCGGAAACCCTTTGATTTTTCCCAAAAATCTCTCATAAGCGCACAACTCCCGATACCGCTTTGTCGTATTCTTGGAAAAAATCCGATAGTAACCACAGACAATGCCCAATACTGCCAAAAACTGCAAAATCCACAGCCTAAAAAATATGGAGGCAATCCACAAGGGCAGCGCCGCAAACACGACATGCCTTGACAGCTTATCCACACCGTATCTGCCATACATAAATCGAATCAGTTTTTCTCTCATAACCATTCTCCATACTTCCATTTTTTCATTCCCTATGATAAACAGTAATTGTGAACGTCATATGAGCAATTTCTTAAATTGGAGATAAGGTTTTATAAAGTAACTATAAAAGGCGCCGGCGCTTGCACCGCACCGCCGGCAAGCCACGACGCCTTTATCAGAATCAATTTCTTTTAAACCAGAATATCATACGCAGCTTCAAAAGCTTTTCCTGCCGCAAGCACATTACCCCATTCCCGCTCACTTAAACTTCCGGTAAAATCCTCCCTGTCACATCTGCCGTACCATGGTTCAATACAGATAAAAGGTGCATTTTTGCCGGGCGGTGTCCAGACGCCAAATAAAGGTGCGTCAAAAACAACGGTAAGATACGGCTTTTTGTCCTCGGAAAGAAGCTGCACCTTTCCTGTCTGGCTGTTTTCAATTACAAGCGCATCCTGCGCAAACAACTCTTCCGTAACCGGCAAGGTTCCATCCTTTTCCAGCATAAGCGTATGGAGCTCTTTTACGGCAAGACCACCCTTAAGCCCCCGCACCCAAAGCTTTTCCACTCCGTCAAATGCAAGATAACAGGTTATCCTGTCCTTTTCCCTTACCGGAACGGCAAAAGCCGGATGTCCTCCTATGGAAAAATACATTTCCTCCTTTGAAGGATTGAAAACGCGCCACATCACTTTGACGCTCCTGCCCGAAAGCCTGTAACCAATTTCCAGAGAAAAAGCAAAGGGATAACTTTCCCATGTGTTTTCCTTGTCCGTCAGGCAGAACCAGATTTCCTCTCCGCTCTGCTCTGTCAGCATAAACTCCATGTCCCGCGCAAAGCCGTGCTGCGACATCCGAAGCAGCCTGCCGTTATGACGGCACTGACCGTCCCGATAACTTCCCACCAGAGGAAAAAGCACCGGCGATACTCTGCCCCAGTATGCCGCATCCCCGCACCACATATACTCCCTGCCGCTTTTGCAGTCTGACAAGGAGCGCAGCTCCGCACCATGGGAATCAACTTTTATTTTGATTTCACCATTATCCAATACATATTCCGCCATTCAAATCCTCCCTATTGAAGCGCCGCTAATTCCTCGCCTCTGACGCCTCAGAATTTCTTCTCCATACTATACCGTGGATAAAATCAGCTCCATACTGCCTGCAAATACGATATCTCCATAACCCGCCGGCAGAATAAAGTGCGCTCCCTTTTTCACCGGCGTACCGTCTACGCTTCCTTCCCCCTCCAGCACGCTTGCCAGAAGGAAGGGGTACTTCTGCTCCACTGTCAGTCCGTCTTTCACCTGCAGCTTCCATACCTTATAAAAATCACAGTCTATCAGCAGATTCATCACGTCGTCAGACAATCCGTCCGTATGGCTGACTGCCTCGTCTCCCGCCTTGTCCGGCACATTGATGACATCGATGCTCTGTTTTACATGAAGCGGACGCTCTTTCCCGTCCACAAGTCTGCCATAATCATATACACGGTAGGTAATGTCGCTGCTCTGCTGCGTTTCCAAAATAGTAAACCCGCCTTTGATGGCATGTACCGTACCCGGGGTAATCTGGATAAAATCTCCCTTCTTGATAGGAATCTGCCGAATCAGCTCCTCATACCTGCCCTCATGAATCATATCGGCAAGCTCCTGCCGCGTCTTTGCGTGATGTCCGATAACCAGCTTTGCCTCCGCAGGACAGTCCATCACATACCAGCATTCCGTTTTTCCATAAGGACAGCTCTCATGCTCCTTTACATAAGCATCATCCGGATGCACCTGAATGCTCAAATCCTGCTTTGCGTCAATAATCTTTACCAGCAGGGGGAATTCCTCCGCCCCAATACCGCCGAAAAGCTCTCTGTGCTCTTTGTACAGCACGGACAAAGTCTTGCCCTGATAAGCGCCATTTGCAATCTCACAATCTCCGTTTGGATGCGCGCTGATGCCCCAGCACTCGCCGGTGGAATCCCCCGCCGCATAACCAAACTCGTCCCGCAGCTTGCTGCCGCCCCACACCACATCTTTAAGCTGGGGCTTTAAAAAAAGAATCTCTCTGTTTTCCGCCATAATCTCCCACACCTTTCCCTTCGGATTCAGCTATTGTGCACCATGCTTGCATGCGCTTTCGCGCATACAAAATCGAAAACCGGCACAATACATTTCTATGCCACCATTATATCTTGTTTTGTATACAAAATCCAGCTAAATTTCCATAATAAACAGAAGAAAACCATATCCTCCGTGCCATATTCTTTGTATAAATTGATAGAATTATCTTGAATTTACTTTGATGCCCGATACTGCAGACGCAGTATCGGGCAAAGATTTTGATAGATTTACAGACAATATTCCTTTACCATTTCCTGATCATTGGCATTCTGCATCTCCAAATCATAGCCGACATTCCACTCGTCACTGGCAAAAACAGAATACGGTTTTCTTCCTACCGCTATTATAAACAAAGAACCGTATTTCTGCAATCATTTTTTTCGTTATGCTTCCACAATGTGAATCAGTCTGCCTTTAAAATCCCCCCAGATATTTTCCACCAGAATGCCCGCCTGCATCAGGGTGCTTCCATAGTAAGTTCTCTCCTCTCCTTCAATACGGTAAAGCCTGCCTGCGTCAAGCCCCTTTAATAAAATCCGCCTTGAATGGGAGTTTGGTCTGCCAAACACCTGTATAAAGGTAACGAGCGCTTCCGATTTATCCTTCGCAGCCACCATATAGCAGTCGTACATATGATTTTGCTGGTAGGAGGCAAGGCGGTAATAGTCGCCTGTCCGCACCAAATCGTTGTACTTGTGGTACATTGCCACCTGCGCAGGTATCATTTCCCTGTCCTCTGCGGGTATCCGCGTCACATCCAGCTCATAGCCGAAAGTACCGGCAAGCGCCACGTAGCCGCGTGTCTCAAAGGGCGTGGAGCGTCCCACCGCATGATTGGGGCAGTCGCTTACATGGGCGCCCATGGCGGACAGCGGGTAAATCAAAGCCGTTCCCTCCTGAATGGCGAGCCGCTCCACAGCGTCCGTATCGTCAGAACACCAAATCTGCGGACTGTAGTAGAGCATTCCGGCGTCAAATCTTGCGCCGCCGCCGGAGCAGTTTTCCAAAAGCAGCTTGGGGAATTCCGTAACAAGCCTCTCCTGCAGCCGGTAAACGCCCAGCACATAGCGGTGAAAGAGCTCGCCCTGACGCTCTGCCGGAAGCGCCGCGCTGCCGATATCGCAAAGCGGCCTGTTCATATCCCATTTTACATATTCAATATTGGCGCTGTGCAGCACCGCCGCCATCTTGTCAAAAATATAATCCTGAATTTCCGTCCTCGACATATCCAGCACATACTGGTTTCTTGCAAGCCCTGCCTTCCTGCCGGGTATCTGAATTGCCCAATCAGGATGCGCGCGGTACAAATCAGAATCCGGACTTATCATCTCCGGCTCAAACCAGATTCCGAATTTCATCCCCAGCTTATTGACTTCCTCCACCAGATATTTGAGACCGCCCTTTAATTTTTCCTCATTGACGTCCCAATCGCCCAAAGCGCGGTTGTCGTCAAAGCGGTTGCCAAACCAGCCGTCGTCCATCACTAACATCTCAATGCCGAGAGCAGAAGCCTCCCTCGCGATGGACAGAAGCTTTTCCTCGTTAAAATCAAAATAGGTTGCCTCCCAGTTGTTAATCAGAATGGGCCGCTTTTTATCCCTGTATTCCCCGCGTATCAAATGACTCCTGTACAAATCATGGAAATTGCGGCTCATACCGCCAAGTCCCTCTGCAGAATAAACCAATACGGCCTCCGGCGCCTGAAACGACTCGCCGGAATTTAACTGCCACGCAAAGCCCTCAGGATTGATGCCTGTCATCAGGCGGACATTGTCAAACTGTCCCCTGTCCACAAGGGTCATACAGTTGCCGGAATAAATCAGATTGATACCATAGACCTCGCCTGTATCCTGTGTGGCGCTTTTTTCCAAAAGTGCCATAAAAGGCTGCTGCTGATGCCCGCTTTCCCCGCGCAGGGAAGCAGTGCTCTGCACGCCGTAGCTTACCGGCGTCCTGTCGATATGGCGCTCCCTTGCCCACGAGCCATGCAGTATTATCTTGTCGTATCCGCGGTTGTCCATATCAATGGAAGCAGACATTATCCGCTCTATCGTCACAGGCTCCCTGCCTTCATTTATCAGCCTGACGCTGCGCGCCACCGCGTCGATACCCGCAAAGACACTGTAGGAAAGGACTGCCTTTACACCCAATGCCTTATCTGCAAGCACAAGCTCCAGCGTTTCCGTATCTGTCTCGCTGCCCCATGTGGCAGGCAGTCCCGCAAGAGGCTCCTTCCCCTTATAAATCCGATAATCTAAAAGCGTCAGCGATAATGCCCTGTGCCCGCCGTTATCCCGCACCACTATCGCACTTTCTCTGAAGTCTCCCACGCCTCCTGTAGGATATTCCTGCGGAAAACAGTCCAAAAAAGAAAGCCTGTCCCGACTGTTTGTCTGCGGTGTAAAGGGCGCTTCTCCCGTCTTTAACAAATAATTGACATCATCCTCCAAAAGCCTTGGTCCATAATATGCATGACCAACAAATTTCTCCTCATCCACAATACCGATCACATAGGACGTTCTCTCCGTGTCCAGCTTAAAACTGCCGTTTTTTTCGCAATAAGTAATCGCCATAATTTCCTGCCTTTCCCGCCGCTGCGCTCAACCATTCTTTCATTATCATGTGCCTATATTGTAACGGGTTATCCGCCGCCGCGCTATACCTTTTCCTTACGGCTTTTACAATATATGGTTGTTATTTTTAACATTTCATGCTACCCTGTAAAAAAGGGAGAAAATACTATGCGAATCGAACAAATACCCAACCTGCCGCTCCGCGTCGATATGGCTTACATGAATGGAAACTGGAAATATTACACCATGGACACCCACTCGCACGGTCTATGGGAATGCAACTATATTGAAGAGGGAAGCTGTGTCTACGAAATTGATGGTAAAGAGTACCAGCTTACACAAAAAAACCTGATTTTACTGGATTCCTCCGTTCCCCACAAAATACGCTTCAATCACGAGCGCCCTTGTACCGTACTCGGTTTTTCCCTGTCCGCCGACCCCCAAAAAGGGCCTGCCGCTTTTCCGGGGCTGCTCGATATGCTCAATCATTCCCTTGCTCTCTGCCGCATGTTTGTGTCCCTCAACCATGCCCTTGTATTTCCCGACGCCCGCAGCCTGCGCGGGGACATGCTGCGCCTTTATCACGAGTTTGAAGGAAGAAAGGATGCCCTTTATATGACAAGCCTCTGCTATCATCTGCTCTGCGAACTGACAAGGCTCCCCCTGACTCCTAAGTCTTCCACGCAGTATTATGTAGAAAAGGCAAAAAACTATATCCGCGAGTCCTTTTACCTTATCAAAAATAACGAACAGGTGGCATCCCACATCGGGCTTAACGCCACTTATCTCGAACGAATTTATAAAAAAGCGACAGGGACAACGCTCTGGGAGACCGTCACCGCCTGCCGCCTTTCGGCTGCCGAAGAGCTGCTTGCGCAGCCCCATATTCCCATCCATGAAATTGACAACATGATTGGCTTTTCCAACAGGCAGGCGTTTTACCTGCAGTTCAAAAAGCGCTATGGCATGTCGCCGTCAGAGTTCCGTAAACAGGCTGTCCTGTCTCATTCTCCGGCATAAGATGCACGCCGTACTGCCGGTAGGCGTGCTCTTTCCCTTGTTGTCACATAACCTCCAGTATATGAAGAAAAAGCCGGCAGCACTTCCTGTCACACCTCTCCAGCCTCTCCAGATATTCCCATATTTTTTCTTGTATTTCCATTCGGTTTACCATTTTATTTTTTAATACCATATGTAAAAGAATGTCCGCCGTTGCTGCCGCCTCATCTGCCTGCTCCATAAGCAGCCGATATTCTTCATCCGGCAAAATCCCTCCCTCATGCAGATAACGGAACCGAAAGCGCATACATTCTTTATGCTCCTTGAAAGAATACGCCGCCCTGACGTCTTCTAAAAATTTTTTTCTGTCCTGCTCATGGTTTAATATTTCCTCATAGATGGGCATTCCAAAAATTCCTTTTTCCTTTTGTGCAAGATACTGATAGTCTTCCGAACAGTCACGTCCGCTCAAGTAATCCTGTACCTGCCTGTAAATATGCGCCAAATCCAGTTCATATCCACCCTCATCCGGCGCAAGCTCGAACCCTTTTATTTCAGCATTGTTTTCACATGCATGACACCATGCCGTTTCAATCACGTCAATAGGCGCCTCTGTTAATACAGGCTTCCCATTATACAGAGACATCATTTTTACCCTTTTACCATTCTCCTCATATCCGTAAATAAGGCTTTCATGATTATAAAAATATTGCCGGTAAGCCGCCGCGCCTTCTATAAAATATTCATTTAGCCAGATTTCCAAATATCTGTTATGGCGAATGCTCTCCGTCACATACTCCCACAATCCGCGCTGCTTTATCATTTCTCCTTTATCGTAGGAAAACCGAATAAGCGGATGTACTGTACAGTTTTTCCAGTCCCTTCTTAAAAAGCCTGTATAGTTTACGATTTCTCCGGCATCCCTCTCATACCTGATAAGCTGAAAATTATTGCAAATCCATTTAAAATACTGGTTTTCACACAAATGGATACAAAATCCCTGCTTTTCCTTTGTCAGCGGTGCTTCTGCTATTGCCTCATGTAACAGCTCCCATTTCTGACCCTCCCATGAGACGTACAGCGCTATCCTGCAGTCTTCGGTTTTTATCCTGTACCACTTTGGAATCTCTTTGTTTTCCCTGTTACTCTTGTAAAATACCGTACTCTCACCCACATCTACCCGCAAATCGCCGCAGCAGTGTACCATCAGCTTATAATCCGCAGGCCGCATGTCATCCTGCAAAAAATCCGTATGCCCGTTTATAAAAAAGGTCACTCTGTCCCATTTGTTTGTATACTGCATATATGTCAGCCGAAATACTATCTCGCCGCTTTTTTGCATACTGCGGTACCATACGGCAGTACTTTCAATGCCCAAACCCTCTCGATACATGCGGATGGTTTCCGCTTCTGTCCGAATATCCGCGCAATGCCTTGCAAAATGCCATTCACCGGCTTGAAAACCCGCTATCTGCATACTGCATACTTCATCTGCATTGGTATGATGATTGTTTACAATGGCATCAAGAAACGCATACTGAGGCAATGCCCTGATAAACGGCGCTTCATTAATCGGCAATTCCTTTTTCATTTGTATCCCCCTTATCCACATCGGCATATCTATCCGCCTGCACATGCCACAGCGCCGCATACTTCCCGTTTTTCCCTAAGAGCTCCTCATGGCTTCCTGCCTCTTCTATCCGACCGTCCTCAAGGTAATATATCCTGTCCGCCTCCCGCACAAGGGACAGCCTGTGCGATATCAGTATCAGCGTTTTTCCCTCCGCGCTCTTAAGCATCGCCTGATACATCCTGCTCTCGCTTACCGGGTCCAATGCGCTGGAGGGCTCGTCCAGTATGATGATTCCCTTTTCCTCTGCATAGACCCTTGACAGCGCCAGCTTCTGCGTCTGCCCGCCTGACAGCTCTATCCCCTCTTCGCTGAACTCTTTCGTCATTTCACTCCTAAGACCTGCTTCCCCCTCCGGCAGCCTCTCCCTGATACCCGCCTTCCTAAGCGCTTCCTCCACCGCTTCACGCCTGTCCTCCGTGTACACGTCCATCAGTACATTTTCCGCGGCGGTAAGTGCATACAGGTTGCTCTCCTGAAATGCCGTGGCAAAACGCCCCCTGTAGGCCTTCAGGCTGTAGGTTTCCGCCGGCTTTCCGTCCATGAGCACTTCCCCCTCCTCGGGCAGGCAGAGCCGCAGCAGTATTTTTACAAGCGTCGATTTCCCCGCCCCGTTATAGCCGACTATGGCAATTTTCTCTCCGGCTCCAATCTCCATGCTGATGTTTTTTAGGACCATTCTGCCCTTGTCATAGCCAAAGCTCACATTCCGAAGGGCAAGCGCGCCTGCACCGCCCTTTGGCACAAGCCCTCCCTCATTTTCCTGTATTGCCGGCTCATAATCCATAAACTCCTGATAGTCCTTCATATAAAGCATGTTCTGCTTTAATTTGGGATAAATCATTGCCAGATTTGACAACGCCACCCGCATTTTTATCATGGCTGCAACAAGCACCGCAATATCTCCCGCCGTATATTTTCCTCCCGTCAAAGCCGCCAACCCGATTAAAATATACGGCAGATGCGCGCCAAACACCATTTTATTCAAAACAGAACCGATATCGCAGCCTACCGCTTTTATTGCATACCTTTTCAGGCTGCAGCAAAAGTCCTCATAATTTTTATCATAATTATGTAACAATACATGGGAAAGATTCGTAATCCTGTTATCCTCTGCAAAGCTCTTCACATAGTTTACTCTTACAAAATAGTCTTCTTTTCTTTGAAAGAGGCTTGTCGCTACATATCTTTCATATTCCAGTTTATTTTTTTTCGTCGTCAAAAACAAATCCACCAAAAAACAGATGACAATACAAATCCCTATAAACGGCTCCTTGACCGCAAAAAAGCCGCCTGCCAGAAGAAGCACCGCCACGCCCGCTCCATAGTCAAACAGGGAATCAAAGGTATTCAATATTTGCGTGTCCGTACTGCCCGTTATTCTGACGTATTTGTCCAGACTATCGGAATTTGTAAAGACCGTCATATCATATTCGATACACTTCCTGCAAATATCATTTTGAATTTTCTCTTTCACCTCTATATCTGATTTCTGCTTATATATTTTGCCATACCATTCCGTATAAATGCTATGTATTATAACAAAAACAACTTGTACGCCTGTAAAAAAAAGCAGAAGCCTGAAATTCCTTTGTCCAAATATTGCATTCAAAATACACTGGAATAACAGCACTCCAATGAAAACCTCATTTATCACGCCCAGAGCTGCATTTATAAATGCCAAAAATAAACGAAGCGGATTTATTTTCCATACTGTCCGAAACACAAATGCTATCATCTTCCCAATCTTCATGCCTGTTCCCATCTCACACCCCAGATTCTTTTGCTTTACACTGCATATTTATCCGCCTGCACATGCCACAGCGCCGCATACTTCCCGTTTTTCCCTAAGAGCTCCTCATGGCTTCCTGCCTCTTCTATCCGACCGTCCTCAAGGTAATATATCCTGTCCGCCTCCCGCACAAGGGACAGCCTGTGCGATATCAGTATCAGCGTTTTTCCCTCCGCGCTCTTAAGCATCGCCTGATACATCCTGCTCTCGCTTACCGGGTCCAATGCGCTGGAGGGCTCGTCCAGTATGATGATTCCCTTTTCCTCTGCATAGACCCTTGACAGCGCCAGCTTCTGCGTCTGCCCGCCTGACAGCTCTATCCCCTCTTCGCTGAACTCTTTCGTCATTTCACTCCTAAGACCTGCTTCCCCCTCCGGCAGCCTCTCCCTGATACCCGCCTTCCTAAGCGCTTCCTCCACCGCTTCACGCCTGTCCTCCGTGTACACGTCCATCAGTACATTTTCCGCGGCGGTAAGTGCATACAGGTTGCTCTCCTGAAATGCCGTGGCAAAACGCCCCCTGTAGGCCTTCAGGCTGTAGGTTTCCGCCGGCTTTCCGTCCATGAGCACTTCCCCCTCCTCGGGCAGGCAGAGCCGCAGCAGTATTTTTACAAGCGTCGATTTCCCCGCCCCGTTATAGCCGACTATGGCAATTTTCTCTCCGGCTCCAATCTCCATGCTGATGTTTTTTAGGACCATTCTGCCCTTGTCATAGCCAAAGCTCACATTCCGAAGGGCAAGCGCGCCTGCACCGCCCTTTGGCACAAGCCCTCCCTCATTTTCCTGTATTGCCGGCTCATAATCCATAAACTCCTGATAGTCCTTCATATAAAGCATGTTCTGCTTTAATTTGGGATAAATCATTGCCAAATCCGACAGAATCGTGCTCATTTGCAGCATAAGCGCCTGCGCAACCACAATCTCACTGACAGACAGTAAAATATTGCCCTCTACCAGATAATTCCAAGCCATATATATGGCTACAAACGCAGTTGTAACAAAAAACAAAAGCAGCTTTTTTATAATCGAAAAAAGCAATACTTTTTTTGAAGCTCCTGAAACGATTACCTTCTTCAGTTGACGGAACATCCGGTTTTTGTCTTTTTCCAATGCATGAAATACATTGGTCGTCCGTAAATCTGCCGCGTACCTTTCCATCAAAAATATCCGCCCAAAATATTCGGATTTTCTCGATGTACGCACAGTTTCCGTATGATACTGATATTCATATTGAATGTATTTCAGATTGATAAAATAAACTGCCAGGGCGCACAGCAGCGCAGCAAAGACCAAGGTCAGGCTGATGCTTTGAATCACCGTAATATAAAAAAGGGAAAGCAGCAAAACCGAAACCGCCCACCATATCATGTCCAGCCCTTCCACCAGCTTACCCGCTCCAATATTGAGAAGCATGGAATATTTTTCATAATATTCTGCTCTTGTCATATCCGCATAGTCATATTTTCCTGCCTTTATAAAAAGCTGCTTATTATAGGCATGTTTTATTTTCATATTAGAAAGCTGCTCAAGATATCCGTGATAGAATTTACTGTATGCCGCATTACACAGAACCATCAAAAATAAAATACCGGCTATTGTCAGATATCTGTAAGTGGGAAATTTGTGCTCCACCGCATAATAAATAAAGGGCAGAAACAAAGCGTTATAAATGATGATATCCACCGTATCGCTTAAGTTAAAAATAGCGGTAAACAGATTGCGTGTTTTATCCAGCCTGTTTATCTCTCTGATTATATTTATATTGGCATGCAGTACCTTCATCAATAAATATCCTCCGTTTTTGCAGTCAGACAGCTGCTGTTCACTCTGTCAGATAGGAAATTTGATTTGTGATAAAATAGGGATACCCATAATCCTCCGCTTTATTTCTTGCAAATCCTCTTGGAATTACCAATATCCCGTCGTTTTTTGTGTCATAATATAATCCGCTATGTCCCAGTATGAAAAACATAAATGTATTTTTTGTCATATACCTTCTGTACATGTTCGTAAATTCTTCATCGCAGCAGGTCACATTTTTTAATAAATCTACCCTCTTTCCTGTTATCAAGGCTTCCCGCAGCGTACTGATATCTATTCCTTTTCCTTCGATTGTCGGAATACATCCCATGGCTGAATCCGCCACTATCCATGAATGTGTCCTACAATCAAACACATGATTTAGCGCATGACATTCCTCATCAAAAGGATGGGCATAGGACAGACACCATAAACATTTCGATTTTACGCCAAGCGATAACAGAATATCATTTAGAACCATGCTGTAACCGGTACAGTTTAAACCATACCCCTGCATACAGTGCTCCAACAATTCAATACCGTGAAACCGGCACGGGTTTTCTATTTGGGGCTTGCCCGCCGGCACTAGCTTATGTACAAACTGGCAGATTTTTGCCACGCCGGACAGAAAGTCTCCCTCCAGCATTTTATGTATCCCATGCTTTTTTACAAATGCCCTGCAAGCTTCGTCGGTATGATACGTAATTCTTTTTTCGCAGGTTTTTTCTTTTGTTTCAAAATACGGATATCTTTTCAATTCAGCATAATATGTCTGAAACAAATTTTCTTCCATATAGATCATATCTTTCGCCCCCTGCCTTTTCACTAAAAGAATCTATTACACAATAAAACAGCTCTTTCATTTCCTCTGCTTCTCCCAGTAAATAGCACGGAATATCAAAGCTTTCCCGTAGGCTTTCCTTTATAGCGGCAGCCTCTTTGCTTGTTATTTTCTGTTTCTTCATGCCAAACACCGAATCCGTCAGATACCCCATGGGGAATAAAACCAGCGCAATCACCTTACAGTCCGTCAACGCTTCCAATGCCATTATGGTTCTTCGTATATACGCATTATCGTCATGCGGATTGATACAGAGCACTACCCTGTCAGGATTCAGCCCTATCAAAAAGTCAATCTGCAAAGACGGAATATATCTTATATTCGTTATTCCATATGGGACTGTATTGGATTGTGCCCCTGCCAAAATAATTTCCACATCTTTTTTTTGCATTTTATTTAACAGGTGGTTTACCC
>ERZ779622.548-NODE-548-length-21243-cov-25.874929_pt1 | contig 21243 bp, 18 predicted proteins | sample MGYA00514188_ERZ779622 | MGnify/ENA primary metagenome ERZ779622 (study PRJEB29562, sample SAMEA4376702) | mouse gut metagenome | isolation source: Cecum | study: EMG produced TPA metagenomics assembly of the A DSS colitis mouse model was used to assess the... | reverse complement strand
ATAACCGAAACCCGCATTCGCACCATTATTCGCATTAGCAGACAAAAGGGCACCAGCCGCCACAACCCTGTTATGTTTTTATTTTTTTCAATCCAACGCCATTTTCGTTGCTCCGTTCACCGAGTTTTGCAGTCCGTCAAAAACGGCACAAGCGGAACCCAAGGTGCGCATACGCATACGAGGAACGATTATTCGCATCCAGAAAACCGAAACCCGCATGCGCACCATCAGTCGCAGAAGCAGACAAAAGGGCACCATACCAGCCTACAGCAGACCACGTACTACCACCTGTGGGAGTCCAATAGTAATCGCAATACCCTTTATTACTTGAACCTCCTACTTTTTCGGCAAAGGAATAACCTTTAGTGGAATGAGCCATAGAAAGCACATAGCCCTCAGTTCGTGGAAGCTCCGTAATGGCTTCATATCCGATAGGTACGGTAGTAGCACTATCTGAATGAGAGGTGAATTTTGTCGGGTCTTCGCATACATAGGCAATAGATACATCCGCTTTATGCCAAATTAGTACATCATCAGCAAGCATCCACAAGTATTCATAAGGAGTTTCCAAGCCACGGTAAGAGGTTACTTGTACCACCTTATCGCCACCAGTCCATCCCTTGATGGTGTAGGACACCTTACCCGTGTTGTTTCCCAGCGTTGCAGTAACACCGCAAGGCACAAAGGGTTTGTAACTTCCCCATGTATTCCACTCCGTACCATTAACAACCGGACCACTCCCTAAGCCTCCTTGATGGAATCCGTCAGCAGTCAGCGTTTCGGTGTAAGCATCTTGGCAGTGCAATGAGGCATATTCCACACGTTGCAACCAAGCAATTTCATTGTACACCCTGTACGCCCCGTGGTGTGTTCCGTTCTTGCAAAGAGGACGAACACCAGCCTTTGAAATGGAAGTACGAGGCATACCCAACATGGAGTTGTAAGTACCATCCTTAGCGGCATCACTAGCACCCGAACCGCCTCTGAATTGTGCGGCATTCGCTTTGAGTATAACAAATCCGTCTGAATCCCTTGCAATTTCATCGCCATTCCAAGTGAGCCAACATCCCGAAACGGCTACAGAGTTGGTAATATCCACCGTTGCATACCACGGGCTTACCGTCTTTCGTTCCATCTTGATAAAGCCGGGCAACGGATATTCGGAATAGGCACGAATCCATTTCGTTCCCTCTATTTCCAACTTGAAGTAATATTCCGGCTTTTCAAGCATTACATTACCGTCCGTGCTGTCAATCAAAGCCGTTGCACCCGAATCCTTTTTACGGCTGTCATTTTGGTTAAGGTAATACTTAACCGAGCCGTCAGGGTTTTCCACAAAGCGTTTCAGCTTCGCTTGAATGGGTAATGTACGGTGCAAATCCAAATTACCCACACGCTTTAGTTTGTAGTCCTGTGAGTTGAAATCACCTTGCACCCCATACCATTGGTCGTAAGGATATTGCGGTTTCGTGTTTCCGCTTCCCAATAATAATCCCATAGCTATAAGTTATTTAATAGTTTCACCAGCACCCCAATACACATCATATACCGAAAGGTCGATACCGTTTGGGGATATTACGGCTATCGCTCCGGGCGTCCAATCCCCGATAGGTACGGGGAACATACTAAATTCCTTATCACAAATGAGCTTGCATTTAAGCAGCGTACTTGTTTCCATCGTAACCTCTTTAGGTCGTACAAAGACGGTAAACGGAACACCACCCAAAGCAAAACCATTGGAAAGGTCTGTAACCTTACCTTTGGAAAGAATCCGTAGGCTGTACATCGTTGTTTCCATAATTCACTGAGTAAATCAAGTTTATTTAACTGCAAATATAATCATAAATGTGTTTGTTGAACACATTTATGATTATAATTAAAGTATATCATCAGATAATGAGGTATAACGTGCTTCAAGTTCATTGATTTTATCTCTTAGCAACTGCCTTTCATTATGCAATGCCTTTATCTCATACGGCATTGCATACCCCATTAGGGCGGCTTCGTAGCATTTGATTATCTTATAATCGCTACTTGCCAACACCTCCTTTGAGCGTTCAATCTCATGTGCCACCTTTTGAAAGTCGGGGACTTCTATGTATCTGAATGAAATCCTGTCCCCGGCATCGTATGGCACAATGCGCACAACATAGCCCTCCTTATCTGTGTTTTGTTTACTTTCATCTATTGCATCCACTGGCTTATATATGGTTGGCAGTTCAGCCACCTGTTCAATAACCGATACCATGCGTGTTGTTATTTCCCCCGTTTTCTCATTTCTGATTTTTTGAGGAATAGGGGCTATTTCTATACATTGTAGATAGTCGCCATCCATATATCCGTATAATACTCTTTCTTCCATATTTTTAGTATTTCCATCTACTTACTAACCATGCTTGTTTTTTAACTCCATCTACATATCCTACGGTATATACAAACATACCACCTTGACCCTCTCCAAAATCGTAGTAGTCATTTACCGAAGTATCATCATAGATTAGGTAGCCGCTTCTTGGTCTGAATCTCATATAGCCTCTCCACCACTGCTTTACAAATATAACCTGTCCTTCTTTAGGAGAAGCCGGAAGATACACTACTGATGCGGCAGACGTGTACCCTATTACCACGGTATCTTCTCTATTCAAATACCATGTGTTATTCGACGTTCCTGTAATACACTTTCGACCAAAAATCAAGCCTCCGGCAAATAAATCATAGAAGAAACCGCCAAAGGCTGGTGCAGTCCCCGAATTAGAAGCCCGACCATAAACACCTGCCACGATTGTATCTACCGCATTTATAGCCCATGTTCTTGCCGGAACATTTGCAAAACCAAGCCCAACAATAGCCCCACGGTGCGTATATCCGCTACTTGCTGGCATACCGTCCGTACCTGCCATATTTGAGAATATTCCCGTTGGTGACATATAGGAAATCGCATTAGAATAGTTAGGAGCATTTTTAGCCCTTGTTTCAAAAATTCCACGGTTGGCATCTATTGTCATTTTTGCGCCAAAATCAACGAGCGCATAATCACCACCACCACTTGAAGATTCAATATAAATACGAGCCATTGAAGCATCCAGCTCTACCCTGTTACCATTACCCATAGTGGAAACAATCTTACCGCCCTTAATAAACCAATCTCCAATGTTTGCCCCCTCAGCCAATAACAAGTTTGTGGCAATAGTTTCAAATTGCGCTCCAAACGTATTCCATTTGCTTGTTGTCGTGGGAGTGACATTTGAGAATGTTCCTGCATCAATACGGACTATATAGTATTGATTGTTGTATTTTACAGCATCCAACCGTTTGCTATTTCCGTAATAAGTCTTGGATGAATCATAAATACCCCTATAAACAAGTACGGGGCTATCGCCTTTCTCCCCCTTATCACCCGGCTTTCCATCTTCACCTTTATCACCTTTCGACCCCGTTACACATATTGCAGCCGTAGTGTCGCTCGTTCCATTCGTATAAGTGATAACCGAGCGTGTCCATATATACCATTTGTCTTTCCAAGTTGGGCGTGTTGTACTCCATGAGCCATTAAGTAATGAGGTTGCCGAACTGGATAGGTAGTATTGTTCAATAATAGAACTTACGCCAACACCGCTATCACCCGTAGAGCCTTTGCCGCCTGTAATACAAACCGCCTTAGTGTAGGTAGTCGTGTTGTCTGAATAAGATACTTTCGTTCTACTCCATATATACCTCCCATTTATCCATGTCGGGGCGGTTGTCTGCCACCCCGTAGTAGGCGCAACTGAATTTGACGTGCTTTGTGCATATTCCACATCTGCCAATGTCACACTAACACCAGGCTTTCCATCTTCACCATCATAAGGATTTACACGAATAGGGGTACTCCATTTCTGTATCATCAGGTCTGCTTTGCCATTCATTACGGAAGCAATGTCATTCACAGGTAAAGCCCCCATCAACAAACGTATATCATCGAAATACACGGCAGAACCGAATACATCATCATCGTAAATAGCAAAGCCTACAGCCATGATATTAACGCTACCACTATGTAATTGCTCTCCGTTTTTGAATACCGTAACGGTACGGTCATTAAAACGGAATGCAAGGTGAAACCACGTATTAGGCGTGATTGCAATACTCTTTTCCACATAGTGCCTACCGTTATATCCGTTCAACATCCACTTGACTTGATTTTGGTCTGACTTCATCCAAAAACAGAGTGTAAAACTTTCCCCAAAGGGTAAATCATAAGGAATACGGCTCTCCATTCCACCACTCAGATTGAGGGCATATCTCGTTCCGTCTTTTACTACCGTCCCACCGCCCAGCACACCATTATAACCGTTACCCGAAATATCGGCAATGCTTGAAGTGTCGTTAGCTTCAATGGGCAAATGAAATTTGGTACGGTCTGCAAGCCCGGACTTCTTAGCCATTGTACACCAAATATATTCCAACGCTCCTACTTTCGGCATTTCCGTACTCCACCCGGTAGGGTTGGAAGAATTAACATCCAAATCGGGCGGTACTAAAGTCGAGCCATTTTTAGCGTAACGATACTCGTAATATTCACCAGCTCCGGCATCCGTTCCACTTGTACCCGATTCGCCTTTAATCAAAGCCCAAGTGTAATCCATCGGATTATCACTGTCTTTCTGCACGTAGTCGGTGTATTGCCCTATGTAGTCGCCCGGCTCTTCACCATTGTTTGCAGTGAACGACATTCCCCCGTTGTCCGAATACTTGATATGGAAGTATGGAGTACGCCCATCTTCACCGGGTAAACCGGGCGTTCCGTCTTGTCCTTTCGTGTCGCTCCACTTGTAGGCACTTGGTTTGTCGCTATCGGTGGGTATCATATCCACATACAAACCCAACCATCTTCCGGGTGTTTCACCGTTTCCGGCTGTGAACGTTTTGCCGCCATCATCGGAATACTTCTTATGAAGATAGCTACTCTTTCCATCTTCCCCCTTAATAGCTCCAACATCTTTCCAGTTCGTGCCATCCCAAATATAGAGGTTGCCCCCGATTAGATAAGCATCGCCCTCTGAATTTCCAACGGTAGGCAGTTGTGAAACATTGTCCTTAGAACCTTTGATATTGATTGAAGTACCATCAGCACCACGCACACGAAAAGGAATACCCCACGCACCCTCCGTATCAGTCTTGGCGTTCTTTATACTCATCCAAACCACGTTTTCGGACGAAGTTCTGTGCCAACCTCCCGTAGAGCCATCCCCCGTAGGGGTGGCAGGCTTGGTTTCACTGTCATTATAGGTATAGAATACGGATAAACCGCTTTCTCCCTTATCCCCGGTAGAACCTTTCGCCACAACCGACCAATATACGGAATTGGTAGGCAGGTTGCCCATGCTTGGTGTGGGGTTAGTGTATCGGTAGGTACACGTTTCACCATTCACCGTGTAAGCCACCTCATCCCCGGCATAGTACACGTACTTCGGGTTATATGTGCCACGGAACACCCCGATATGTGAGGTGTCCCCACTATCAGAAAGCAAACGGACGTTGTGCAACGTTAATTGGCGTTTTGCCGTTACGTTCCAATCAATAGAACTTGAAGAATCACCGATACGGAACTTGTTGCCGTCCAAATCCAAATAGCACTCCTTATCGCTTGTTATAATCTTACCCGTAGTGATAGTGTTCCCATTAATACGGGTAAATCCGTAGGTGGTGGTAAAGTCCCTGAAATCATCATCCGAATGCACTGACCCCAATATACCCACTTGGAAATAATAGTTATTCGGGTCTTCGGTTGGTTCAACCTTTAGTTGTTCCTGTGTCACATACCAAATGCCATCCGTGCTTTTCTTGGAACACTTGGCAAACACATAGTACCCCTTTGGGCTTGATAGAGTGAATGAGCCAGCCGCCATGTTCCAATGCTTGATTATCTCATCATCAATAGTCAAGTGAGCCAATACCCCGGCAGAAGCATCAAAACGATTGGATATTCCGTTTACGTTGGCTTGCAGTATCACATCTATCAAAACAAATTGTTGGCTCTTAGACCCCACCGTAAGCATATTGGTGTCAATGGAATTGGGCTTGATGTTTTCGGGGTCAAAATAACCGTCCGTATCATACACCATTGTACGCAGTTCCTCTGTTGTACGCCATCCCCTCCGTGCCTTAGTCAAGTCCCGAAGCCGATTGTTTTCTATGATTGTTTCGTGCCGTCCAACATCCACAACCGTTTGAGTGATTGGGGAAATGGCTGTAATGTCCGAAAGGGTCAGTGTATAGTCATGCTCCACAAGCAGGTTCTTTGTCACCTTTTGGATGCGGATATTCTTTTCAATACCGAAACGCTCATCTTTCACGGGTACATAGTTACCCACATGAAAGACGGTTGTTTCGCTATCGCTTGGCAAAGCGTTCAAAAAATAGGAACGTTCAAAGGTAAGCTGATATTGCGCCCGTGCCTGTGTGCGTGGCTTGAACTCGTTATATCCGGCATACCATAAATCTTCCTCTGCATCATCTTCATAAGATTTAGGCAGGTGAATATCCGTAATCTTATACGTGTCACCCTCCGTTATTCGGTAAGCCTCGCTTTCAGTGGTAGGAATAGTTAGCCCCCTGTTGTCCGTAAATGGAATGAGCGTAAACCTTTTTGTTGCATGGTCGTATCCTCCCTTTTTCGCCAATTCAAATTGTTGTCCGGCTAATTTACCCGAAATGAAATTAATCTTTGCCGATACCTCGTTAATCAGATACTTTGTACCTTTATCGTCTTTCTCGTTCAGGTCAAAGTCCATTGTATCATCAATGAAGCTGTTTATATCATCAGCCACCAAAGCAGTAACCGTACCCGTCCGTTTCGGGAAAATATTATCATACGTCACAGCATCCTCATCACTACCCAGTGCATCCCTCAAATCGCCATCCTCCAAATAACGCTTGTTATCATCGGATATGCCTATATATTCGCTCTGAGGCGGTACTATTGTACCGTCCCATAGTTTGTGTTCCTTTTTGTTCAAACGCACTGGAAACGGAAGCTGTAGGCGTTCTGAATAGTCCCTGTAATCACTCCGAATGTTGGTCGTGCCACCCTCCACCCAAAGTCTTGTGATAATGGTCTTATCATCTACCTTTTGCTCTTTGAGCTTGTACAAGCCGTTGCCTTTGCCCCACTCAAAGAAAGCGTTGCCACCCGGGGGCACAACTTTTGCACCGAACTTTCCTATGTGGATGGTACGCACCCCGTCCTTTTGGGTAATGAGAAACTCCAAATCAAATTCACGGTCACTGCAAAGCATTTGCAAAACCTGTAGGCAATTGTTACGGGCAAAGGAAATGGTACGTGGTTCTGTGTCCGGGCAATTAGCTTCATCGAAAGCCCATAAGCCCGGATAGTCACGGCTCACGTTGTAGATAAGCACCTTTACAAAGTCCCGGATATTATAAGTGAGGTCAAACGTGCTTTTGCTGGATTTCCCGTTTGCATCGGTGTTTCGGTACAGGCTTTTCATCAGCTCGTACATCACTCCGTAGAAAGTGGCATCATGCACATAATGGTTGTCCGAAAGCATTTCACGGTTCACCTTAGTACGGATGGTGTATTCTTCACCCTCCACTATGATTTTATCTCCCTTGCCTAAATTAAGCAACTCAGAGGAAACAATGGAAAGCTGTACGTTATCATCCCCCATTAAGGAACTGTTTTGAGCGGCTGATTTCAGCGTACAAAACGGCTCTTTGGAAAACAAGCGTACCTTTTCACCGTTGCGCCTGATTATTTCAAGAGTTCCCATATCACAATAGCATTGGTTTCAAATTTTTCAATGTCTTCAATCACGCCCGAAACGATTATCTCGTATTCACCGGGTGTAACGTAAGTGTGTTCTATCGTTTGTTCGCTGCCGGACACATCGTAAGTGTGCGTGCCGTCACCCCAATAGATATTAAGCAGCTTGGACGAAGTGACGGTAATCGTAGCCTTGCCGTTTGCAGTTCCACCTATATATCTAAGCACCTTTTTCACAGGTTCATCTTCCACCAGCTTTAAACGGAATGTACCCACCATCAAATCGTTGCTATATTGTCCCCAGCTCTTTTCCGGGTCTGCCTCATCCAGCAATTCCACTTCATATACCAAAGGCTTTACCTTTCCGTCATAGTCCACACGCAAACGGTGGTTCCCCTCCGCATCGAATTGGGAAAAGAAAAGGTTTACCCATTCCACATAGGCGGCACGTCCCGAAGCCTCAATAAAGCAATCCAGTGTAATGTTGCGTTCCTTGTAGCGTGGTCGCTTCTTATCCCTTACAATACCGTGGTAATTGTCCCAGTTCACTTGCAAGGCTTCTTTGCGCTCCAACCGTCCAACCAATCCGGCACTTTTGGAAACGAATACCCCAAACTCCTTGAAGTTCTTTCCGTCTATGAAATATTCCACATCCGTATCTTTCTGCAACTCGAATATTTCACGGGGTTCTTTCGCCACGTCAAACAGTTTCACTTCGTCCAGCAAGGCTTTCGTCCCAAAAAGTGATTGGTCGTTGATGGAAAGCCCCGTTGGTGTCTTTGGTAATATTTCACTGAATATCCGGGTCGTGTTCTCATAGACGGTAAACATATTGCCGGACTTAACGAAAGCAAAGAAAATCCAGCCATCGGGCATTACATCAAGCCATTGCTCTTTATAATTGTCTATACCGGGCATATTCAGCACCCAGCCTAACTTTTGAGAAACAGGCAGCACCCAAAAACAAAGTGTAAAATTACCGCTAAAGGGTATGGAACGAGCTGTTTCGCATTCGCCCGTACCATTCAAAGCAAGTGATTTACCCACTTTAGATTTCTTAGAAAAATCCGCACCATCCGATAAGGTGGCATCGTTGCGGTACTGTGAAAAGTCGTAAGCTATACTACCGTCCGGGTCATCGAAAGGCAGGTGTAAAATCATGTTCTTATCCATATCAGTAAGTATTTTTATTCATTTGTCTAACTTCTATCCCCACTCCCTCTATATCCGCTTTGGCATTGCCATACAGATTCACAAGCACCTTTGCATCCGTTCCGGCTACCGCCACATACAGATACGAGTTATCGAAAGCGTCTATGGTAACAATCGCATTGTCCGACACGTTTACGGCACTATGGGAATCATGCCGTGCATATACCCGTGAAACAGAATAGCCGTCATACTCCAACATAGCTTTGCAGTCACCATTCAGCACCACATCGGGTAAATTCACCTTATCCGTAACCTCATCATCCACAAACACCCCGTAAACCTCGCATTTGCCTTTGAAGTGTTCCCGTATAAAGTCAAGCGTGGGGTAATTCTCCGATATACAGAAATCTATGCCCTTAATGTAAAGCTGTATCAGTTGCTCATAGTCAAGCCCCGTTCTTAGCTTCATTTGCCACATCCGGCAAAGCCCCTTTGCCTTGCCATCCTCTTTAAGTTGTTGTACCAGTTCCATAACTATGCTATTCCTTGTGATAAAAGTGAACTATCTTTATTTTCAATGCGCTTCAAAGTAGTTTTAATCTCCGTCAGCTCTGATGCACTCAACTTCGTGTTGGCGGCTATTTCGGCTTGGTAAACAAGTGCCTGCCTCATAATAGAGGTTTGGTCGCTTTGGTTTATGACAAAGGCATTCAACCGCCCGGCTATCACACCGCCCGTTTCCTCATTCATGGAAGTAACCGCACCCGTAAGGGGGTCTTGCTGTACGGTTTCTTCCTCCACATCCTTAATCCAATCACCAATACCCTCCAATGCGGAATTGAACAAATCCCCGGCAGCGTTCACCATCCTTTCAAATTCTCGCTTCTCTACATCGGTCAGTTTCCCATCTTTCATGGATTCTCCCAAATAGAGAACGGCATCATTGATTCCCTTTGCCAAAAACTCACGTTTCAACGCTTCCACAACCGCTTTTTTAAGGACTTCTTTTGTCTTTTCGCCCAATGCTTCCGCTGCATCCTCACCTTTGCAATAAGCATCTACCAACGCATCGGCAAATTCATCAATGGCGGTTTTTACATCCGTTCCGGCAAGCGTTTCCATCATTGACCTATCCAAATCCTCTATCTGTTGGGTAATGGATTCTATTTGCTCGTTCCACTGTTGGATTTTTCCGTTATCGGTTTTCTTCTTATCCTTTTCAGCTTGAATTTGCTTTCTTAAATCCTCTTGTTGCTGTTTGAGGTTCTTTTTCTGAGCCTCATAGATAGAAAACATATCTCCGTTTTCTTCCGCATTCTTCAACTGTTTGTTGAGTTCCTTAATCTCCTTGTTGAGTTGAGCGTAACGGGCAAAATCCCAATTCTTCTTTGCTACGTTGGCTTCTTGTTCCAAAGCCCGTATTTGGTCGTTAATCAGTTGGATATTCTTTTCGTAGGCTTCACGTTGGCTATCATTGAACACCCAATAAGTATTATTGTAGGCTCGTTCCAAACGGCTGTAGGATTGTTCCAGCGCATCTATTTCCTTTTGCAGATTTTGAATTTTCTTCTCATACTTGGAATCATGCAATTTGGCAAATATGCCCACTACAGAAGTAACGGCACTTACCATACCCGTAACGCCTCCCAATATGTCACCGCTCATCATTTTACCTACAGAGGCGGCGGCATTGCCCAACTGCCCGAACAACTCCATTGCAGTGCCTAAGCCGTTTGCCAAATCATCCTGTCCCAAATCAGAAAACATGGATGCAATGGCATTGCCGCACGTGGTAGCCGTATCGGTAATCGTTTCAATGGACTTGGTTACGCCTTTGGCGGCTTTCTTCATGTCAGCCTCTGCCTTTTTCACATCCTCATCCGTACCCTTTCCGGCAGCAACATTCGCTTTGGCTTCTGCCAGCTTCTTTTTGGCTTCAATGTAATCATCATAGAACGTGCCTAAAGCCTTAAAGGGATTCTTTGAAATAAGCGTTTCCTTTGCTTGATTCAAACTATCAATCAAAGCACGGTAATCTACGGGATTCAGTTTCAAATCCGCATCTTTTAGCTTTGTTTCAATATCAGCCACCAACTTATCTATTTCAGCTACAGAAAGGCTATCCAAATCGCCAAATAACTTCTTCCAACTATCCGATTGCTTTAACATATTGGCGGTAAGGGTGCTTAACGCTTCTGCCTCCGACTTGTTTACTTGGTTAATCCGTTCTTGGTCGCCCGTCTTTTGAGCGGCAGCACGCAGCAAGGCGTATTCCTTTTGGATGTCATTTCTTTGTTCCTCAAAGGTTCTGTAAGAGGAAAGTATCTTTTGCTGTACTTCTTCCTGTAACTTTTCATCTTCTTCTGAAACAAACAAAGTGGCTTCCGCTTTTTCGTCAGCACCCACAAGCCCGGAACTTCCATTAGCCAGCTTCTCTTTTGCATCGGCTATGGCTTCCAACTTCTCGGCAAGTGTTTGGGCTTGCTGAATGGTCTTAGATACAGATTCCTTGAAAGAATCCATAGCGGACTTTGCCCCCGTGATTTCATTGTATTGCATATTAAGGGAAATAAGTTGGTTACTTTCTCCCTCTGTGAGTGTTCCGGCTTGTTGTTTATCCTTTAGAGCCTTGATTTCATTTTCCACATACTCCTTGTATGATTTACCGCCTTTTAAAAGCGTGGCAAATTGGGTATTGGCTACATCTTCGCCCATGTTACGCACCCAACGGAAATACAAGGCATATTGCTGTTTCTTGTACTCTATTTCACCGTCAAAGAGTTTGTTTTGGGCTTTGTCATATTTCTTGTTTTCAAGTGTTCGCCTTTCATCGAAGCCGTCCTTTTCAGACTTAGATAAGCCACCTTTTCCGGCATCCTTACGAGCTTTAGCCAAAGCCTTTTCCTCTTTGTCTATATTATCCAATGCCTCCTTGTGTTGGAGCGAAAGGGTGCGCTTGCGTTTTTCGTAGCCCTCTTCCAAGACTGCAATACGGTCAGCCTCCAATTTGCGGTCAGCTTCAAGTTGCCTTTCACGTAGTTGCTTGGCGGCACTATCCGCTTTATCCCCCGTGGTATGCTTGGGTAAACGGGCTTCCAACTTCTTTATTTGCGTATCATAACTCTTATAGTCAGAACTACCGATAATGGCAGCTTCACGCAATTCTTTAAGCTGCTTGATACGGTCTGATATTCCCTTTTCCGTGTTAAGGTTTGTATTCTTGGTGTTTACAGCACCATTCAATTTATCCAACAAGTCTTTCAACTCTTTCAGTTGGGTATTATCGGCTTCCACCTTTACCTTTTTGGCATTGAGGGTATCAATGCTTTTCTGAGTTTCACCTATTTTCTTATCCAGCTCGTTAAACGACATAGCTACATAGTCGGTACTCTCTGTTACCGAAGTCGTATCTTTTTTGCCACAGAATTTTTCAAGTTGCTTATCTACCTTGCCTATGGTTTCATCTGCCTTTTTTGCTGATTGTGCGACACTTTCAAGATAAGTTTTTATATTCTCCTTGAAAGCATCCATTTCTTTATCTGTAGCCTCAGTGGACTTTTGTACGGCAGAAACAATGCTATCCAATGAGTTGTTGAACGCATCGGTATAGGCTTGACCTGTAAGCTCTTTCAATTGGTTTGCGGATTCTACCGCCTTAGATTCTACCGCATCCCATACAGCCTCCGAAGCTTCACGAATAGAACTTGAAGCCACATCAACAACCTTATTCATCATCACGGTTACGCCCTCCGGGGTGGTTTCCATAACTTCTTGAATTTCTTTGTAGGTTGCATCTTCGGCATTCTCTTTCAGCTTATCAAGTGCATCCGTTTGGCTTTGTACCAGTTCTTGCATAGCTTGTTCGGTATATTTAGCCTTGATTTTTTCGGCTGTAGTTTGCTGAATGGCTGTAGTCAATTCCTCATATTTAAGACGCTGTAAATCAAGTGTAGCGTTTTCATCAAGCAATGTCTTATTATATTGTTTACATACGGCATTGATTTTTTCAATCGTATTTTTATGTGTTTGAGTTCCTTTCTCCGTATTTTGCAATACGGCAAAAAGTAAATTCAAATCGTCAATCTCTTTTTTCGTGGTATCTTGAAATTCACCCGTTGCCGTGGTCGCTTCTTTTTGTTTGCCCGTAAAAAGAGTAATTACACTGACTAATGCACCTATCAATCCCATTACCCAGCCGATAGGATTGCTCATCATGGAAGCCCAAAGAGCTTTCACCGCTACCGTTGCTTTTGTCGTGATTGCAGTCAGTACGGAAGTTACAGCCCCTTGTGTTGTCTTTGCCGTAGTATCTGCCACGGAAGCGGCTGTGGATTGCTTGGTGGCTGTAGCTTCAAGTAGTTTTTTCTTTGCGTAAAAATCGGATTGGGTGGCTAAAGCCGTCTTTCGTGCGATAGCTGCGTTATCCTCCGCTGCCTCCATCTTCTTAGTGGCAATGGCTATCTTTTCAGCGTTCCCAGTCTGTTGTGCCCTGTACACTTCCAAATAGGCACGTTCTACAGCCGCCTTTGCCGCCAGTGCATCAGCCCGTGCCGATTCCATCTTTACGGCTGCTGCCTTGACATCGGTACGCATGGCATTTAAGGTAGCCGCACTGTTTTGTGTCTTAACGGCAACCTCATTTTCCAAAGCGGCACGATACACGGCACTTTTAGCCGACAAGTCTAACTTGCTTAGAGCTTGCTTTTGTTCAACGGTAAGAACACTCAGAGCCACCGCCTCATAATTGGCAGAAGAAGCCGTTAGATTCAAATTGGAAAGGTATTCTGCTTGTTGGATGGTAAGCATTTGTTGAATGGTGGCAATGCGTAACTGCTTTACCATGTTGGCGTGTTCCTCTACCGTCAGTTGCGCTTGCAATGCTGCGACATGGCTGTTTTGGGCTGCAACCATCGCTTTTGTCTGAGCTACCATCTGCCCAGTAGCAACGGCTTCCAACTTCATTAAGGAAATCTTAGCCTGCCTTGCCGTGTTATCCAAAAGAGCAACGCCCGTATATCCCTTTGTGGCTAATGTATTCAGTACAATAGCGGCTTTCACGCTTCCATAGCCTATAGCAACGGCTTTCAAAATACGCAAAATATCATCCAAATGCTCTGCCATATAGGTAGCACTTTCAATAGCTCCGGCAAAAACATCTTGGTTATCCGCACCCAACTTGTTTAACGATTGTTCCCACGCATCACCCATGTTGGAAATCATACCCGTTAGGGACTTGCTTTGTTCTTGCATGAGGTTGTAGTAAGTCCCGGCTTTACCCGTCATGTTTTGGAAAGCCTTTTCTACTTCCGCAAAGCCAACCTTACCCTCCGTTACAAGGCTGGAAACTTCATCTTTGGTTACGCCAAGCACTTTAGCCAGTTCCTCATAGATGGGAATACCACGCCCGGCAAACTGCCTAATATCCACGGTAAATGCCCTGCCTTGTGTCCGTAGCGTTCCATAGAGGTAGGCAATATCCTGTAGTGGCGCACCCACGCCCGAAGCCACGTTACCAAGCATTACCAGCTCATCCACCACATTATCCACGGTTGAGCCGTAAGCAAGCATCTGTTTGGCACTACTCGCAATGCCCGAAAGGTCAAACGGAGTTTTGGCGGCTGTATCAATAAGCCTATCCATCAAGCCCTTTGCTTGCGTACCACTTTTGAGCATGGTTGTAAAGGCAATTTCCAACTGTTGAAACTGCCCACGTGTTTGCACGATACTTTGAAGCAAAGTCCCCATACCCTGCCCAACGAGGTAGGAAACAATGTATTTCGCCCCATTTTGCGCAAAGCTCTGAATGGAGTTATCCATCACAGACGATTCCGATACGGCTGTGGATGAAACCTGTTTGATACTCCTTTCCATCGCTTGTGCCGACACGTTGAAATCATTTATATCAAGGGTGGCTTTGAACGCCAACGCTCCGTTTATATTATCCATTACATTATTCCTTTCAGATAATTCTTAATATCATCCTTTGTCTTTAGCTGTACAGGCGGCTTCCCACCATCTTTGTTTCCGTCCGTTTGCTCCGGCTCTTGTTCCACACGTGCCGCATCTGCCAGCATGATTTGTACGTTTAGCCAACTGATACCCCAAAGCAGATAATCGTAAGTCCAGCCAAAGGACTTGATAATTTCCCCACGATTACCCCACGGGCTATTTAGCCCGATTACTCTACTCGGTTTGCTTTGAGTTTCTTCGGATTGGTCGTTCCTATCTCCCGTATTGACCGAATAGAGGACGTAAAACCCCCGGGATTCATCATTTGGCTTATCACGTCTGCCAGCTTTTCAAGCCGGGTAGATGTAAGGTGTTCCATGAAAAACGCTTTCAAGGCTTTCACCTCTTTGTCTTTAGAGGGGTCAGCTACCACGGGATTGTTAAGCACGGCTACGGCTGCAATCTCAGCCATCAGAGGAATATACTTGAAAAGGCGTTTGCTTTCCTGTATGGGTTCGGCTTGTATCTTTTCCTCATCGTATTCTATATTCAGATACAACCGCCTCAAACAATCCATCGTACCCAAATAAAGAGGCTTCAAATGGAAGTGGCGCATATATACACGCTCCATAGTTTGCAAAGCGGCATTGGGTACTTCTGTTTCGGACACATCCCAGCCTTTGGGAATACGTTTGTCACGCCACATCTTTACATGGTTCGGAAAATGCTTATTCCACCAACGGATGAAGCGTGGCGGTTTTACCGGGTTAATTTTAAGCGGTACATTGAATTTCACTCCCATGTTCACAAGTGCCTGTATCGCCTTTTCTTCGATTTCCAAGCGTTCTTCACGGGTCAATTCACGTTCATTATTCAGTTGTTCCATTTGTCTTAAAAGTTAAAAAGCCCCCCATCCGGGGATAGGAGGCTATCGGTTCTCAGACTTTTTCAGTGTCATGCTACTGTTGGGTCGCTCATTTCCTCGCTTGCTTGCAAGTTTGATTGGAACTTGATAGTCATAGGCACAAGGCAGATACCCTTTGAAGAATAGGTAATCTCGAATGTCGGGATGATACGCACATTGGCACACCCGATAAACAAGCCCTCTTCCGGTTGAATCCATAACGCCCACTCCTTGTATTCCAATTTTCGTGGACGAATCCAAGTGCGCTTGCCCTTTTCTCCAGCAATAGTACCACCGAAATAACGTGCAAGCAATTCCAAATCCGGGTCCATCAAAGAAAGCTCCACATTTGTAGGTGTTTCACCCACCAACGTAATAACCTTGCTTGACGTTTCCGACTTATGTTCCGTGATTTCGGGAGAATCATCTTTCAAGTTGCAAGTGTCTTGATACACATCGCCCAAATCAAGCCATTGGTTGCCTTTTGCGGGCATACTTCCATCGGTCGTGGCAGGGGCGATATAAATCTTTCTCAACCCCATTGTTGCTAAAATCGGCATAATCTTAATTTTTTATTAGTTGATACTCTTTTCTCTTACTGTAAGCTCCAAAGCAAGGGAAACAAAATGTTCGTTTTGGTCTTTCTCCTTAATCGGTGGGTTAAACCGCCCTATGTTCCAGTTATAGCCTTTCCCACTTTCATAATGGTTTTTCAACACCTCAACCACCTTTGCCCTTATCTCTATGAGCCTCTTAAAATGTGTCCTGTAAACGGCTTGCCCCTTGCCTTTGGCTATCACCTTATCCGGCACATGAATATTCACGTTTATCTGACCGTAGCGCACGGATGCTTCACCGTCTATCGTATGAGGGACAATTATCACATCCTCTTTGGTGTAGTCGTTACGCTCGTAATCAATCACACCCGAAATGAAGTTTTTCACCTCGCTTGCTTGAAGCATGGCGTAAACCTTTGTTGCTATTTCCTCAGTCGTTATCATGCTGCGTTCCCGAATAATTCGATTGCTTTCTTATTAGCTTTCATCACCAACTTGTTAATCTCGGCAGGAAGTTCGCTTTTGGCTTTCAGTTCGGCAGGTAGAATCACGTTGTACCCTTTGGCTTCCACGTAGGCGGCATAATTCATTCCGGCTACTATAATGAGGGAAAAAGTGTTTGGCAGCGTGGCGGCATACTTCATTGCAGCCTCCAACATGGCTTTCGCACCCTCTCCGGGCTGGTCTGACCCACCATAGTAAACGATTTCCTTATTCTGTACCACGGCATAGCCTATAGAGTTGGTTAAATTGCCCGTTTGGTCTTGGTAGTTGTGGCTATCCTTAGCATACTTAGCCAGCTTTTCGCCCATGTATTTTAACAAGGTTACGAAAGCCAATTCAAGTTGCTTTTGGAAAGCAGCCACGGGGTTTAAGATAGCCCCTTTGTCAAACATCGGCATTATCCCCATATCTCTATGTATTTAGGGTTTGTATCATCTATTCCCGAAATGGTGAACTCATCCACACCTCCACGCTCCAAAGTCACTTCCACACGTGCGCCTATACTCAAATCACCCTCAAAGTAGGATGGTAAAAACACATCAAAGGTGTATGAATACATTTGCCCGTCCGTTCCCAATCGTTGCTTGGCAGGTATGAATTTCTCCACTTGACACTCACAGCCTTTCACCCACACGGGCGCATCATCGTCCGTGTAAAATCCCGTTGCTTCATCCCTCGTTGCTTCAAGGGGCAAAGCGGTGTATCTGAAAGTTCCGTTATTCCGTGCCATATCACCACAAATTAGAGCCGTCCGTAATGGAAGAAACTTCGACAAAATCCGAAACGTCCAAACCGTTCTCGTTGCAAAGGTCTTTAATGCGCTTCTCCAACTTCTCCACGCTGTAGCCTTGTGAGGACTTACCTAACGTGTCATTGGTAAGCACAATCATCCGCTTTAGCACCTTTATAGCGGCTATGGCTATCGTGCGTTGGTCTGTGTCGGCATTGTACTCACTATCCCAGTCGCTTATCTTCACATCAGCAAGTGCCTTTTGCAAAGCAAGGCGGCTTGGGGTATAGGGTTCAAGCTCACCCACCAACGCATTGTATTTTGTCAAAGTTCCCATCACTACTATTTTTCAAGGGCTTCTTTCAAAGCCGTTACACTCTCATCTGAAAGGGCTTCAATCGCTTTGGTTACACCTTTAACCCCGGCATTTTTGGCAACGGGGGCATTGATGGATTCCAAAGCATCCTTTACCACATTCAAATCATATTCATTGTCTTGGAAAGTGACCTTTTCAGCCTGTTTGCTTTCCAAAGACTTAATCACACAAATGCCCCTTGCAACCAAATCATTAACTCGGTTAAGCTCATCGGTATGCAAGGTTTCACCTACCTTGTAGATTTTGCCTTTGTCGTTTTTGTCTATAAACGCTTTCTTTACTGCCAGTTCCATAAGCAAAAGATTTAGCCTACTTCAAGAGCTGTTGCACTCTCAAATTCGGATTTAGTCCAATAGGTACGTGCCACACCATTTGCATCGGCTGGTACGTCCTTTTCCTCAAAGCCACGCACCTGTAAACAGATGATAGCACCAATTTCAGTGATAAGAGGCAACAAACGTCCAGAGCCTTGTGTATATTCGGCTGCAACTTGACCAGTGGATTCCCCGGTACGCCACTTGGCGATACGAATACCACCGCCAGCGTTCATGTAGTCCACGTTTTCTTCCTCTATCAACTCGCTATCTTCAATGGCGGGCTGAATTTCACCGATAACCCCGGCAGGCTTGATACAGATAAAGTTGTGATTCCACGGTTCAAGCGATTTACGCTTACCGTCCATATCCATACCCATTTTACGGGTAATCACCGTTACAGGGGGGATTTCATTACCAGCAAGCAAATCTGCCATCTGAGCCGTTGTTACGGTCTGAGCCTTTTTATCGTTACCATGTACCAACAAACGGGTCGTTTCGTCCATACGCAACCAAAAATAGAGGTCTTGGCTCATAAGGATTTCGCCCGGCTCAATGCCACGGTTACGCAGGTCACTACAGATAGCCGACAACATCAAAACGGGGGACAACTTGCCAGCTTTGGTATTGGCAGAGTTCCACAAGAAAGCTGATACCAGCTTGTTTGTTTCCGGCATTTGATAATCCACCTCGTACTTACGTCCACCCGGATTGTTGATTTCCGGCACGAACTGAGCCACACCCCAATTAGAGAATGCCATCAGAGCGATAAAGTCCATCACGTCCTTACAGCCCAAATAAGCATCTTTCATGTCGTGGGTAAGGAGCTTTTCAATTTGCTTCACCTTAGCGGATTCACTCAAACGGGGATTTTCGTAAACCTCCATCAGTTTACGGTAATCACGTGCGTACATGGGGAACTTGTGACCCACACGGGGGATTTCCTTAGTCCACACATCGAAGCCGTCAGAACGCCTCATAGGTGTAGGTGATTCATCACCAATCAATGTAGCCATGATACGCAAGTTGTACTTACCTACAAGTGCCTCGGCAGTCAATGACATTTGGGGCGTGTTGGTAGTAAACCAGCTATCACAGTACATCTTCTGAAAAAGGGTTGTTTCACGTTCGGAAGCCTTATCAAAAGTCTTTTTCCACGTTGCCAAAAAGTCAAGCGGTTTGCCGTCCTTGTGAAGCCCTTTGAATGTTGAAAAAATAGATTTCATGTCGTTACGCTAATTTTAGTTAGTGTGATTTCGTTAATTTCACGTGGGGATTCCCTTTCAAGTAATCGCCCGTAGTGTCCTTTTGCCCGGCAGGGATAGGCGGCACACGTCTTTCGTACATTGCGTATTGCATGGTGTCGGCAGAAACATCTACAGAGGTTTCAAACTCGCCTACTTCCACATCGGCAATCAGTACGGAGTTGGAAGTGCCACGCTCCTTTGATTTTGCGGCAGTTTGTCCGTCCGAAACAACCTCTACCAATACATCATCCTTTACAAGCCCGGCAATGGCTTTGGAGAGAGTGACAATGTAATTGTTTCCGTTTCGCTCAATCTTTTCGATTGTGGGAACATCGGCAATGGCTGTAGCGGCTGTGCCGTCTTTCAGCACCAAATCACCAACGGCAAAGCAAGGCTCGTAGAACTCATCCACGTACAGGCTTACTTTCTTGGTGTTTTCTGCATCCACTTCCACCACTTTTGCAGTCTTGATGACTTGCACCGTCCTTTTCACCTCATCCTTGATAGCAAGCGTTCCGGCAGGCACGGTATCGCCAACAGCGAAATGTTGGTTTTCCACGTCCAGATTGAAGCCGCCTTGCACGATAGAGGGCGAACCCGTGAAAATGGGTCGCATCCCGGTAAATGAAGCAGTCTTTCTTTTCATTTCATCTTTTATTTTACGGTTATTGATTCCAGCAAGCTATCAGCAGCTTCATCAACTTGCTTTTCACTTGCCGCCTTAGAACCCCCTGAGTGTTCATCATCAAGCCCATTTGTAATAAGCTCCTGTTTGTAAGCGGAAACGGCATCCTCAATATCTTCATCATCGGAGATTGATTTTGCCAAACGGTCACGGAGATAAGCCGGGATTTTGTGCTTTTCCATAGCCTTAACTACTTCCTTCGCACGGGCTTCTTTGCTTTCTTTGGCTTCGTAGTTAGCAATCTTTTCCTCCATTTCCTTTAACCTCTTTTCAGTCGCTTCGTCCAAAGCCACCTTACCTTTCAGCCGTTCTTCCTCTTCTTTCTTTTTCCCCTCCTCTTCGGCTTTCTTTTCTTCTTCGGTCTTGGTTTCTTTGTTCTTGTTCGCCCATCGGGTTGCTTCACCTTGACTTTCCTTAGCCACTTCCGCAATCAGATTTGCCGTACTTTCTATTGCCTCATCATCGGTAGAATCATCCTCAATGCTGCCACCCATTTTTTCGGTTATCGCTTTAAGGTACTTCTCCGAAAGACCAGTGTCTTTACACAAGCCTTTGACTTTCTCAAAGAGTTTCTTATTCATTGTTGCTTTTGTTATTTAGTAAGTTGAACTTCTACAGAGCAAAGATATGAAATAAAATTATATATGCGTTCTATAAACACACATATTTTACTCGGTAAATTACTTTCCTATTAGCATCTTACGCTTAAAAACAAGACGTAAAAGCGATTTTTCATTTGCTATATTCAATATAACAAATATGTGTTTAATTAACACAATAGGAATAATATTTTTTCACTCAACAAAAATATATTCAAAAAGTTTTGTTATATTAAATATCTAGCCTATATTTGCATCGTAATAAGATTGATAACGTTTAAAATATAATTTGCTATGACACAGAAAGAATTTGAAGAAAGAACCGGGTTGAAGCTAAAAGCGGACAACTATACAGAGGTTGAAACTTGCTACATGAATACAGACCTTGATAAAGATGCGTTTTGCGAGTTGTGGATGAAAAACCCGGCAGCTCTGAAAGAAATAGAGCAAAAAACGGTGTT